>JAEEGG010001826.1_pt1 | contig 56498 bp, 58 predicted proteins | sample 9134161 | NCBI WGS metagenome assembly JAEEGG01 (sample SAMN16246543, study PRJNA631951) | gut metagenome | biome: gut microbiome; feature: rumen; material: CR-attached | host: Bos | place: Iran: Karaj | collected 2018-10 | reverse complement strand
CCAACTCCCCCCAAGGGGGAGAGAACGGGAGGAGGTTCAAGGTTCAAAGTTCAAAGTTCAAGGGGCTCGCGCCAACGGAACTATCGTCTTGCAACTCCTTGAACTCCTTGAAACTCCTTGAACTCCTTAATCTCGAATGTTAAACCTTAAACTTTGAACCTCTCTCTCCCCCTTGGGGGGAGTTGGAGGGGGCTCTGTTTGGGAATCTGTCGTCTAATAGACAAACACCTTGAAGTCTTTCACGGCGCCGGGGGCTCCCTCTTCGGCGCGCGGCAGGTATTCGAGGGCGGTGACGGTCTGCTCGGAGCCAAGGTCGATGACGAGGAGGTGGGGGAGGGTGGCGCTGCGCTCGGTCTGCCAGAAGGTAGACTCCTGCAGGTCGTACACCTTGTCGCCCAGGTGGTTGCCGTTCTCGTTCTCGCTGTTGGCATATTTCACGGTCCAGGGCTCGCGTGAGAGGCGGCTGCCGCTGGCGTTCTGCAGGTAGAGCTCGGCGATGCAGGTGCGCTGGGTGCCGTCGTGGTTGGAGAGGCATTGCAGGGCTACGTAGCGGCCTCGCTGGGGCGACTGGAAGCGGATGGTCTGCCACCCGTTGCCGGCGTTGAGCTGTCCTGCGGCTGCGGGAGTCATGCTGTTGAGGTCGGGCTTGTCGCCGATATTGTTGTGCTTGACCGTCTTCTCGATGTTGAGCTTGTTGAGCTCGGGCTCGGCCTGTCCCCATACGGCGGCCTCACGAGGCCCTGTGATGTCGAGGACGATGACCTCGTTTCTGCCTTTCTTGAGCCAGCAGCCGGGCACGTAGAGGGTCTGCTGCGGACCGATGGACCAGATGCGGCCCATGGCGTGGCCGTTGACGTAGACTTGTCCCTTGCCCCACGTCTCGAAGTTGAGGAAGGTGTCGCCGACCTTCTTCAGGGAGAAGTAACCGCGATAGTAGCCGCGGCCACCCATCATCTTGGCATCGTCTTTGAAGAGCTCAATATATTCATTGTTCTCTGTAGCAGATGCTCGTTTAAGGGCGAGCAGCGCCGTCTCGTACGCATCGTCGATGAAGTATTTCTCCCAGCCGTTCAGGGTGTAGGTGACTTCGTGACGGCCTGCCTGGGTGCTGATGGTGACATTGCCGACGATGCCCTTGAAGTCCTTGATGGCGCGTCCGAAGTTGATGCGGCCCATGGCCTCGACGACAATCACGAGCGACGAGCCTGCCTTGGCGGGAGGAAGGGTGAGGCTCTTCTCATTCTTCACTCGGTCGATCTTGCCGATATACTTGCCATCGACAAACACTTGCGCAAAGTCGTGGAAGTCGGCTGTGAGCACGCTCGGATGTGGCAGCTCGGGCAGCGTGGTGTAGTAGGCGGCGTAGCCCCAACCTAGGTTGTGTGCCTCGAACGTGAGGTCGTCGCCATTGCCGTCGGTATTCAGGCCGCCATTGGCATACATGAGCGGGGCAAACTCGGTGAGCTGGAACTTAGGTACGGTGATGATGGGCATGGGCGCCTTGGGCACGGCGGGCAAGGCCACTTTCTTCCCCTTCCCTTTTGGGGAGGGGTCAGGGGAGAGGCTGTACTTCTCCATCATGTTGCGCAGCTCGAAGAATTTCGGCGTGGTGTGACCGTATTCGTTGATGGGGGCGTCGTAGTCGTATGAGGTGACATCGGGGGCAAAGCCGGGCGAGTTGGCACCAGCCCAGTGGCCGAAGGAGGTACCTCCGTGGGTCATATAGAGGGAGAAGGAGATTCCCTTGGAGAGCATCTCGTCCATGCCGTCGACCATATCCTTGGCGGGGCGCGTCTCGTGGCGGGCTCCCCACTTGTCGAACCATCCGCTCCAGAACTCGGAGCACATCTTCGGGGCGTTGGGGCGCAGCTCGCCCAGACGGCGGAACTGCTGGTCGATATTGGCGCCGGTGCCGAAGTTCATGGTCCAGGTGAGGTCGTCGAGGCCGTTCTTGGTGAAGTTGCTCGCCCAGTCGCATTGGAAGAGACTTAACTCCTCGCCGTAAATGGAGCGCAGGCAATCACGGATCTCAGAGACGTAGGGTTTGTCCTCGCCATAGGAGCCGTACTCATTCTCGACCTGCATCATGATGATGGGGCCTCCACGCTGGATGGTGAGCGGACGGAGCTGCTCGCCCACTTTCTCCTCGAAGATCTTAACGCGCTCCATGAAGTAGGGGTCGCGCTCGCGCAGGCGGATGTCTTTCTTCTTCAGCAGCCACCAGGGCAGACCGCCCATCTCCCACTCGGCACAGACATAGGGACCGGGGCGCACGATGACATAGAGGCCGTTCTTCTGCGCCAGACGGCAGAACTCTGCCACGTCGTTGTTGCCGGTGAAGTCGAACTGACCCTCACGCTGCTCGTGGATGTTCCAGAAGATGTAGATGCAGACGGTGTTCATGCCCAATGCCTTGCACATCTTGATGCGATGTTCCCAATAAGGCTTGGGAATACGGGGGTAGTGAATCTCGGCAGCCTTCACGACGAAAGGTTTGCCATTGAGCAGGAACGTGCCGTTGCCCGTCTCGAAAGTTCCCTTGGCTTTCTGAGCGAAAGCAGGAGTGACTGTCATCATGGCAGCCACGAGGGAGAACAAATAGATGAATTTTCTCATTGTATAAATAGGTTTATATTAGATTTCTCCCGACAAAGTTACTGTATCTTTCGTTTTTCTACAAACTTTTTCGTCATTTTCTTGTGATAAAGATAAAAATGACGTACCTTTGTATGGCAAAAAACTAATTATTTACCCAATAGCATAGATTTACTAATATGTCAATCTGGATTATTTTCAAGCTTCTGGGCTCGCTAGCACTCCTTATGTTCGGTATGAAGGCCATGAGTGAAGCCCTTCAGAAGATGGCAGGCCCACAGTTGCGTCATGTTTTAGGTGCGATGACCACCAACCGCTTTACAGGAATGCTGACAGGCACTTTGGTCACAGCTTCCGTTCAGTCATCAACAGCAACAACGGTGATGACCGTGTCGTTCGTCAATGCAGGTCTGCTTACGCTGGCACAGGCCATCTCGGTCATCATGGGTGCGAATATCGGTACGACACTGACGGCCTGGATTATGGCGGTAGGTACATCGGGCAGCGAAGTTTCTCCATTTGACATCAGCATCGTTTCCTACATTGGTTTCTTCATCGGTATTGTGCTCATCTACATGAAGAAGCATCGATATATCGGTGATTTCCTGTTCGGTATAGGTTTGCTGCTATTGGGGCTTACCACGTTGAAGGCGACGGGTATGTCGATGGATTTGGCGAACAATGAGACCATCACCTCCTTCTTCAAGTCGTTTGATCCCAACTCCTTCTGGACCACGCTCGTCTTCCTGCTTCTGGGTGGTATCATGACATTCTGTGTGCAGTCATCTGCAGCCGTGATGGCCATCACGATGTTGTTGTGCTCCACGGGTGCCATGCCTATCTACCAAGGTATTGCTTTGGTGTTGGGCGAGAACATCGGAACCACTGTCACCTCGAACCTCGCCGCCCTGTCGGCCAACACGCAGGCTCGTCGTGCCGCCCTTGCCCACATGTTCTTCAACGTGTTCGGCGTACTGTGGATTCTGTTTGTCTTCCGCTATTTCATCGACATGGTGTGCGGATGGGTGAACTACGATGTGGAAATGACGAAGGAAACTGCCAGTGCCGCTGCTTTCATTGCCAATGCCTCCAAGCTTAACTTCGTGCTGGCGGCGTTCCATACCACGTTCAATGTGGTCAATACAATGATCCTCATCTGGTTCATCCCCCAAATAGAAAAGTTTGTCTGCTGGGTCATCAAGCCTAAGAAAGTGGACGATGAGGAGGATTTCCGTCTGCATTTCATCACTGCAGGCATCATGAAGACGCCCGAGCTTTCTGTGTTCGAGGCTCAAAAGGAAATCCAGGCTTTTTCAGAGCGTATGCAGCGCATGTTTGGTATGGTGCGTGAACTGCTTGTGCTTTCAAGCTCATCTACTGCAACGAAGAAGGGCGGGTCTCAAAACAAGGATTTCAATACACTTTTCTCACGTATTGAAAAGTATGAAGATATCTCAGATAACATGGAATTGGAAATCGCCAAATATCTTGATCAGGTGAGTGACGCTCATCTGTCTGATGATACGAAAGCGAAGATTCGTTCCATGCTCCGCGAAATTTCAGAACTGGAGAGTATCGGTGACTCCTGCTACAATCTTGCTCGTACCATCAACCGTAAGTATAATGATAAGCAGGATCACTTTGATGATCAGCAATATGATAATATCAATCAGATGATGGATTTGACAGATACGGCACTCACACAGATGAATGCGCTGATGTCGGGTCGAAAGGAGGCGTTTGACGTGAACCGTACACTCAACACGGAAAACGAAATCAACAACTTCCGCAACCAACTTAAGTCTCAGAACATCTATGATGTGAACAGCCACAAATACACTTATGTAATTGGCACTATCTATATGGACCTCATTAACGAGTGTGAGAAACTTGGCGACTACGTGGTCAATGTGGTCGAGGCACGTATGGGCACTCGATTAAGGGGAGTGTAATACATTATATATATATTAATAAGAAAAGCACAAGGTCATGTGGCCTTGTGCTTTTGTATTGATTAAATGTAATATTTGCTTTAATTGGCAGCTTCGAATTCTTTCAGGAAGCGGACGTCGTTCTCAGAGAAGAGGCGGAGGTCCTTGACCTGGTATTTGAGGTTGGCAATGCGTTCGATACCCATGCCGAAAGCATAGCCTTTGTATTTGGTTGAATCGATGCCGTTGGCTTCAAGTACGTTGGGATGAACCATGCCGCAACCGAGGATTTCAAGCCAGCCAGAACCTTTACACATGCCGCAGCCCTTGCCTTTACAGAGGGTACAAGATACGTCCATCTCGGCACTGGGTTCTGTGAAGGGGAAGTAAGAGGGACGGAGACGGATCTGAGTGTCTTCGCCGAACATCTCCTTAGCAAAGAGGAGGAGCACCTGCTTGAGGTCGGTGAAGCTGACCTTCTCATCCACGTAGAGTCCTTCTACCTGATGGAAGAAGCAATGAGCGCGGGCAGAGATGGCTTCGTTGCGATAGACGCGTCCAGGGCAGAGCACTCGGATAGGGGGCTGCTGCTTTTCCATCACACGGGCTTGTACTGAGCTGGTGTGAGTGCGGAGGATGATGTCGGGATGTGATTCAACGAAGAAAGTGTCCTGCATATCGCGAGCAGGGTGGTCATCAGCAAAGTTCATGGAAGAGAACACGTGCCAGTCGTCTTCCACCTCAGGACCTTCGGCGAGGGAGAAACCAAGACGTGAGAAGATGTCGATGATTTCGTTCTTCACGAGGGTGAGAGGATGACGTGTACCGAGTCCGATAGGGTAGGCAGTACGAGTGATGTCGAGGTGGTTGACCTCAGTCTCCTGTACGGCGAAGTTATCGCGGAGGGCGTTGATCTTGTCCTGAGCCTTTGTTTTCAGTTCGTTGATCTTGATGCCAATCTCTTTCTTCTGCTCGGCAGGTACGTTGCGGAAGTCTGCCATGAGGGCTGTGATAGCTCCCTTTTTGCTCAAGTATTTAATACGAAGTTGTTCAATCTCTTCGGCTGAGTTAGCGGTGAGACCTTCAACTTCTTGGAGTAAACTTTGAATCTTATCTAACATATTTGATGTTGTTTTGTGAAAATCGCTGCAAAGTTAGTGATTTTTTCCTAACTTTTCATTACCTTTGTGCCGTTTTATGTAAAAAACATGAGAAAAGGTTTAGTTATAGCAGTTGCATTAGGGTGTCTTTTGTCGTGCAAGGACAGTAAGATGACGAATGCTTTTGACAATGAGGATGAGATGGAGGAGGATTCCATCGAGGCGTTTGTGGGTGACACTCTTCATTTGTTTGAGGAGGAAGAGCCACCTGCGGCCGTGGATGAGTTGTTTGATGACTTTTTCTATAATTTTATAGATGATGCCCGTTTCCAGGGGCAACGCATTGCCTATCCGTTGCCTTGTAAGGAAGGTGATGAGAGTGAGAAGCTGACGAAGCAGGACTGGGCACAATATGACCATTTCAAGAATCAGGAAGTGCTTTCGGTGCTCTACGAACGTGAGCAGGATTATGCGTTATCGAAGGACACGTCGATGCAGCATGTGGGCGTGGAATGGATTCAGCTGAAAGATGATGATGTGGAGCGGTTCCAGTTCAATCGTGTGGGTGGCAAGTGGATGCTGACGGAGATTGACAAGAAGAAGCGTGGAAACATGCCGAACGGGGATTTCCTGAATTTCTATGCGAAGTTTATGGCCGACACGGTGTTTCAGGGCAAATCGTTGGCAGAACCGCTGAAGGTCATTCTCACTTCTGACGATGGCGAAGAAGAGCCTCAAGAAGAGTTCTTGACCGTTGAAGAATGGTTTGAGATGAGGCACAGTCTGCCGTTGCCAACAGAGGAAATTGTCAATGTGGATTATGGACAGGCATGCATTAGCCAGAACAAAAAGACGCTCTTGTTGCAGGGCATCAGCAATGGTATGCAGATGAAGTTCAAGTTCAACAAGGATGGCGACGACTGGAAACTGATGGAAATCGAGTATTAGATGATAGTTGACAGTTGATAGTTGATAGTTGGATATGAAAGAATACACAAATTATAGTTTATTGATCCACAACACGTTTGGCATGGATGTAAAAGCCAAACATTATGTGGAATATGACAACGAAGAGGAACTCAAGGCAATCATTCCGACGCTGAGCGGCGAGGTGCTTCACATCGGTGGAGGCAGCAATCTGCTCTTCAAGGGAGACTTTGACGGAACAGTACTGCATAGTGCCATCAAAGGTATTGAAGAATTGTCAGGCACTCAAATTTCAACTGTCAACTGTCAACTTTCAACTGACGAAGTGTTGGTACGTGTGGGTGCTGGTGAAGTATGGGATGACTTTGTAGCATGGGCTGTGGATCATGGTTATGGTGGTGTTGAAAACCTGTCGTTGATTCCAGGCGAGGTAGGTGCAAGTGCGGTGCAGAACATCGGCGCATACGGTGTGGAGGCGAAGGATGTGATTGCGCTGGTCGAAGCGATGGACTTGTCCAATGGACAGAAACGTGTGTTCAGAACGGAAGAGTGCTGCTATGCCTATCGCCAGAGTATCTTCAAGAATGAATTGAAGGGCAAGTATGCCATCACATACGTCACTTATCGCTTGCAGAAGCAGCCTGTGCTGAAACTGGACTACGGCAACCTCAAGGCAGTCTTGGAGAAAAACTCTCAACTGTCAACTGTCAATTGTCAATTGTCAATTGCCCAGGTTCGTCAAGCCATCATCGATATTCGTAATGCCAAACTTCCCGACCCGAAAGTGCAGGGCAATGCAGGCAGTTTCTTTATGAATCCTGTGGTGAGCCGTGAGAAGTTCCTGTCGATTCAGAAGGACTATCCTCAGATGCCTTTCTACGAAGTGGAGGGTGGGGTGAAGATTCCTGCCGGATGGATGATTGACCAATGCGGCTGGAAGGGCAAATCCCTCGGACGTGCTGCCGTTCACGACAAACAGGCGCTGGTGCTGGTCAATCTCGGAGGTGCTACATCAGACGAAATCCTCACGCTTTGCAACACCATCTGCAAAGATGTGTACGATAAGTTTGGCATCGACATCCATCCAGAAGTGAACTTGATATGAGAATTACGATATTAGGTAGCGGAACTTCCTGTGGCGTGCCTCAAATAGGCTGCCCATGCGAAGTGTGCACCTCCACAGACCCGAAAGATAAGCGTTTACGTTGTTCGAGCCTTGTGGAGGTGGGAGGAAAGCGTATCCTCATCGATTGCAGCCCCGATTTTCGTCAACAGATGCTTCGTATAGACTTCAAGCCTTTGGATGCCGTGCTTATCACCCATGAGCACTATGATCATGTGGGTGGATTGGATGACCTGCGTCCCTACAGCATCTTTGGTGATGTGGATGTCTATGCGGAGAAATTTTGCGCTGACCATCTGATGGAGCGTATTCCATATTGTTTCACACCCAAGGGTAAACGATATCCGGGTGTGCCTGCCATCAACTTGATAGAGATGGAGCCGCATGTGCCCATTGTAATTAAGGATTTGGAGAAAACTCCGATGGCATCTGAATATCTGGAAGATGCCGTGAAGATGAAGCGCCAACAGGTGTGGGAAGAACTGCAGCAGAAAAAGGAAGCAGGTGGAGAAGACACACATTATGATGTGGAAATCTTGCCCATCCGTGTTATGCACGGAAAACTTCCCATCGTCGGTTTCCGTATCGAAAACTTCGCCTACATCACCGACATGAAGACCATCCCCGATACAGAATTGCAGTACTTGCAAGGTATTGACTACATGATTGTGAACGGACTCCGCCACAAGGAACATCCCAGTCACCAATCCATTGACGATGCCATTGCCTTTGTCCGTCAGTTGAAGGTGAAAGAAGCTTGGCTTGTCCACATGAGCCATCATATCAAACCACATGCCGAAGAAGAGAAGACCCTCCCCCCTGGCATCCACTTAGCCTATGATGGCGAGGTGATAGAGTTCTAATCTGTCAACTATCAATAGTTCTTGTATTCGCCAATGTACTCCATTACGCTGTCGATGGCTTCCTGGCGCATGTCGAGGTGGAGAGAACCGTCGTGGAGAACATCATTTACTACCTTATACACCATGCCCCAATCGCCGTCCAGATGCACTTGTGCATCGATGAGCGAGGCGATAAATGCTACCGAAAAACTCTTGGACTTATCTTTCTTCACCGCCTTGTGCGCCAAGTCCTGCGCCTCTTCCACCTCGAAATAGTTGCTCATGGCCAAGGCGTAAGCATAGACAGCGAGGGTGCCGCCATCCAGCTTCTTGACGAGCTTGTCAATCGTCTTTGCCTTGTAGCGAGTTGATAGATATTCGTAGAGCTGTTGACCAGAAGTTTTGCCGTCGAAGTTCCAGCCGATGGCGTTGATCACAGCCAGACGTACATCGACGGGAGATTTCTTATCTGCCAAATAGTTCAGCATCGAAACGGGGATGCCTGCGTCACTGTCGTCAGACAGCTTCAGCGCCATCTGCACCATGGGCTGGTCATTGTAGCTTTCGGCGAAGTCGGAGGAAGTGAGGGGCGAGTCAGCCCACGTGAGTGCCCACGAAAGAGTGAGCAACATAATGGTCAATAGGCGTTTCATAATCATGATGGTTTTAGTGATTGTTTATAGTTCTTACTCTAAACTTTACTTCAGTCCTTCCCAAGTGCCCTTGATGTTCTTGCATTGAGTGTAGAGTGCAGGGCAGTTGAACACCTTAAAGAGTTCGCCGTCGTTCACCTGGATGATTTCTACGCTGCGCTGTTCTGTGTCCCAGCCTTTGCCCATCATATAGATGTACATCACACGACCGTCATACAACTGCATGTCCTGATGCTTGTTCACACTGGCACGCATGTTGACCGTGTATGGGTACTTAGGCGTATAGGCATTCTGAGGTGTAGCACCTTCGAGCACGGCTGCTGGCAGGTAGGGCTGGTGATAGGAATCATTTGCAGGTGCATACTGCGAAGTGCCAAACTTCTCCTTGAGCTGAGAGAGCACGGAGTTCACGTTCGATGGATAGTTGATGAGTCGGATGCACTTCTCACCCTCAGCACGGTCACGACCATAAATTGCCATCGCCATAGGCATCATGGCTGCCGTACCATAAGGTGTTTTTCCAAGAAACTCTGTATAGACCTTTTCAAACTCATCATAGTTCGAAGGTACATTGGTGAATGTCACCATACCTGTTGCAGCAGGGATGTACGTTTTGATGTTCAGCGTTCCCTTCTGTGTGTAGGTGTGGCCATTCTCCGTGAAGGAAGATTCCTTGCCTGCCACCTTCGTGAGTGCATTCAGTCCCTGTTCCTTCGCTTCTTTTTTTGCTTCCTTCTTAACCTCATTCTTGACCTCATTCCTGAGTGTGGCCTTACCCCTGTTGATCAGTCCGTTCAGCTGTGCATGAGCCACAGCATTCATGCTCATCAACAGCATTGCTGTCATGATGACACGATACATTTTCTTGTTCATTTCTTTGTTGATTTTAAGTAGATAAATAGTATTCATCAATGCAAAGGTACGGAGAATTCATGAAACAGCAAAATAGTAGTGGAAATATGTCGGTTATCATGGGAATATCCAAGGAATATCACCCATAGAAGCCTAGAGCGTAAGCATCCGTTGAAATACACGTTGTAGCAGTTGTAGTTTCGTTGTACCTTTGCATCCGCAATTGTGCACAAAACTACAACTGTTATTGTATCATGACAAAAGAAGATTTTGAAATTTTACAGTTGGACTTGCAGCAGAGTGGCAAGTCTCTCAAGGATTATCTGCATGATGCAGGTGTCAATTATTCCACCTATAACTACTGGCGTAAGAAGATGACAGAGAACGTGTCGGCAAAGCCAGAACTGGCCCCTATCAGTTTTAAGCAACCTTCTGATCCTGTGTTTACGGGTTCCGTACCTTCTGGCGCAACGCTTCTGTTTCCCAATGGCCTCCGCGCCCACTTCGGCAGCGGTGCGGAAGGCGTCCTTCTGGAATTGTTGAACAAAAGCCTGGTGAGCCATGTTCTGCCTGAATGACACGATGCGCTACTGGCTGTGCCCTGGGAGGACTGACATGCGCAAGGGTATCAGTTCTCTCTGCGGTGTGGTGCACGAGAAGATGAGGAGCGATGTCCGCAATGGCGATGTGTTCATCTTCATTGGTTCAAGCCGCAAGCTGATGAAACTGCTCCATGCCGAGGACGGGGGCATGGTGATGTATGTGAAGCGTCTGGAAGCAGGGCGTTTTAAGCTGCCTGTATATGACGAGAACACGCAGAGCTACCAAATGGAATGGCGTGACCTTGTGGTTATGGTCGAGGGGATTCAGGAGTCTCCAGACCAGCGACTCAGGCGCCTTCGTGCACAGCGCAGGGAATATGTGGTTTAGCTTTTCTGAGATATTTACAACTTGTTGTTCTTTAACGTTTTATAGCACTTTTTCCTTGCTTTCATCGGATATTTTTCGTACCTTTGCACTGTATTTGAAAGGTACGGACAATGGAAGAAAGAGACATACTCATGCAGACAATAGAGTCGCTCAACGCCTCTATCCAGACATTGTCTGAGAGCCACAAGAAGGAAGTGGAATCCCTCAACGCACGCATCAAGGAACTGACGGCTCAGGTTGCATGGCTGAACCGCCAGCTCTTCGGGCGCAAGTCTGAGAAGCTCCCCGTCATCGATCCCAACCAGCTCGACCTCTTTGCCGGCATGCTGCCTGAGAATGCGCAGCAGATAGCCGATGCCCATGACGAGGCAGTGGAGAAAATCATTAAGACCAAGGAAGAGCGCCGTCAGGAGAAGAAGAACCGCATCATGATGGAGGACCTGCCCGTGCTGGAACAGGTGATCCTCACACCGGACAATCTCGACAGGAATCTCTACAAGAAGATTGGCGAGGAGGTGACACGTGTCGTGGAGCACAAGCCCGGCCAGCTGTACATCAAGGAAATCATCCGCGAGAAGTGGGGGCTGAAGGACAACACATCAATCGCCCCTAAGGGCATGAGCAGTGTGCTGATAGCCCCCATGCCACTGCTGCCCATCTACAAGGGCATAGCAGGAGCCAGCCTGCTGGCAGAGATCCTGCTGCAGAAGTATGAGTACCACATGCCGTACTACCGCCAGATCAAGCAGTACAGCCACCTTGGCATGAAGGGCCTGACGGAAAGCACCGTGGACGGCTGGTTCAAGCAGACGGCGGAGCTGCTCAAGCCCCTCTACGAGGCACTCAAGTCAGAGGTCATGAAAGCAGACTATGTACAGGCAGATGAGACCACCACACCTGTCATCGACAGGGAGACCCACAAGGCGGCAAAGGAATATCTCTGGATGGTGAGGGCTGTGATGGAGCGGCTGGCACTCTTCCATTACGACCAGGGCTCCAGGGCGGGAACGGTGATAGAGTCGCTGGCAAACAGATATAACTTTAAGGGCTACCTACAATGTGACGGTTTTGCGGGCTATGAAACAGCCTTCAAGACTAACCCCAACGTGCATCTTGTCAATTGCATGGTACATATCCGTCGTCACTTCGAGCAGGCACTCGACGAGAACCGCCCTATGGCTGAGCATGCCCTTGGTGAGATACAGCACCTCTACAAGATAGAGCATATGTGTGACGATGCAGGTCTGTCCCCCGAAGAACGCAAGGCAAAGAGGCGGGAACTCTCCAAACCCATCATGGAGGCCATGAAACTGTGGATGGAGACAGAAGGTGTGAAGTACAGCGGGTCATCACAGACCGGCAAGGCCATCACCTACGCCTATACCCGATGGGATAACATGATGCGGTATCTGGAGGACGGAAGGCTGCTGCTTGACAACAACCTTGCCGAGAACGAAATCCGTCCCGTAACGCTGGGCAGGAAGAATTACCTCTTCTGCGGAAACCACGAGGCTGCCCTGAACATGGCCGTCGTCTGCTCGCTACTGGCGACATGCAGGAACCACGATGTCAATCCCAGAGACTATCTGAACGATGTCATCAGCCAGATGCCATATCATGCAAAAGCGTCACATGAGGAACTATTACAACTGCTGCCGCATAAGTGGAAACTTACACATCCGGAATCCATCATGACTAAGACTGCATGATATAGGAACTACATATAGGTGCCAAAAATAACAACAGCAGCTACAATCCTGATCGACTGTAGCTGCTGTTGTTATTGTATATAGGTGTTACACCTGTAGTTTATCGAATGCTTACCTATTTTTAACACTTTCCCCATCAATTTTTGCATTATCCCCGCCATCAGCCCCACCCCACAACAACAAAAAACAGCAGCGATGCCCACCGCTGCTGTTTTCTCTTTAACCGCTAACCATTAACCGTTATCATTATTGGAACCAATTATTGGCAATTATTGCAAATTATTGTTTTTCCCAGCCTCAGAAGGAGGCGCAGGAGCCACCCCCACCGCGTCAGCCCTCGTTAACCGCTAACCGCTAACCGTTATCTCCACACCGCGTCAGCCCTTCTCTAACCGCTAACCTCTAACCGCTAACCGTTCTCTAACCGTTAACCGCTAACTCCACACCGCGTCAGCCCTCGCTAACCGCTAACCTCTAACCGCTAACCGTTATCTCCCCCCACTCTTTGACGATATAGAGCCAGAACAATATTTGATCAATTATCTTTCTCATCTCTCCAAGTGAATCAGAGAAGGCTTAGCTCGACGGCAGAAGGGAAAGACAACCGTCCCTGATCTGTGTCATATCACTAACTCAAAAGATCTAATATAAGTGGTTCATCACTTGAATCCTTACATTCAATCTTATATGGCTCATATTTTTCCTTGAGAATCTTTTCCATCTGCCCAAATATTGACCCTTCATAATCTTCATACGGAGTAGGCTCCACATGAGGGCCACCAAATATCTCTTCAATATTCGCCGAACTTGCTACCCTAACTGGCGCAATGTTACATTTTAACACCTCATATTTATAGTTGATGGAATCAGATATCAGAAAGCTATCCGTCAGCTTAGGGCATAGACCTTTCTCATTCACACACTTTACAGGCATCGCTATATTGCAAAGCAAATCATCAGGCCAGTCAAAATTATCAATCTTCTTTGTCGAAGTAAAAGAACATCCCTGGTATTTCCCATGATTCACCAAAGCTAACATGACGATTTGCGGTAAGACATATTCTGGCTTATATGGGTCGTCAGGGTACTCCACCTCTACCAAACAAGCAATAATCAATGGTAGAGAATACAAAACTCTCTCTATAGTTTGGTTTTTATTTACCGTATTTGGGAACCTTAAATCCAACAATTCTATCTCCTTTGTAGGTTTTACCAAAGAAATACAGAAATCCTCCATTGCAGGTTCCTTCATTTCTTCCCAGCAAGCCCAAATGGTATTCGATAAATATAGACATGGGTAACCACTGATAGAAAATCTGTTATTCCCTATTTTCCTCACAAGTTCGAATGGCACATGAAACATCTCTTTGGCTTTCAACACTCTTTTTCTGTCCTCAACCATTCTGCTTCTGTACCAGAAACTACTTTCTTTCACACAATAGGTACAAAAAGAATCATGACTTATAATCTCACGCATTTTCTCAATACAAGCACCAAGATTCGCACGAGAATATAAATCAAGACACCCCTCTATTTCTTCACACACCTCTTCTATCTCATTCATCAAAGCAGCTTTTCCCTCAGCTCCTTCCTTGAAATATGAATCATCAAGATCCCTATAAGACTCCATGTATGCGCCAAAAAGTATATTTAGATGTGAAGTGAAATTCTCCTCTTCCCTTTCTATCTGCAAAATATCCTTTATTAATTTAAAGAACTCATTTAATCTCATAACACCATTCATGTAATTCAATCATATCGCAGGTTCCTTCATTTCTCCGCTGGCTTTTTTCTCGTTTCCTCACTCTGCCAGCAAGTCCTTCAATGCCACACCTGTCACCTTATCTTTAATAACCGACTCCATTGATGGAAATGAACCTTCCTCATAGGCTGCATACTTGCAAATACTCTTCCACAACTTACGGATATTCATACCTTCTGATTTTCCGTGGAAACCTCTTATATTCAGAATATGAATCTTGATGCCCTCATAATATTCATGTCCTTTGTATTCAAGCTTGCACCACATCTCCTCTGGTGTGAATTCAACTATGATATTCCTGCCTTCATGGTCTATTTCCAACACGAACTCTTGATACCCTATCTTGTCTTCGCCCACTATGGTCAGTTTCTTAATCTTCTCAAATTCCGAGATTTCCTCCATCGCCATCTTCAACTCAGACCTGAACACTTTTGCCTTGTTGTCGTTATGCGATGCTGGATTCAGTATTCGTTTACGATATTGGTCAATAAGGGGTGTTGGCACAGGATATAAGTTAAAACGTGCATAAAAGTCATTCAGTCTCTGAATAAGACCGTTCAGCGTCATCACGCTAACCGTACCGTCATCTTTAGAATCCAGCACCATCTGCCTCGGATAAAGTCGTTGCAACTGCTTCTCACATTCCTTGCGTAAGCTATTGGCAGATGCATGATACTCATAGTTCGAGAAGAACGATCTGGACTGTTGCAGATAGTTCTCCTTCACGTTTATCCACGGCTCTGGCACCTTGCTTTCACTCACCTCTTCATCTATGGCATACATCTCATAGTAGCACCATTCCTTAGCTTGGTTCCTCTGTGATATAGAGTCACATATCAAATCATAGAAAGATCTGTCATGAGTAAAGATAAACAACTGATACCTATCCACATAGTCCAACAGTTGCTTTACAACCAACAATCTGTTCGACATATCCAGACTAATCAGCAGGTCATCCACGAAAATCACCTTGGCACAATCCGTACCTTGATATTTTCTATCAAAGATAGCCAGTCTAATAGCCAAAGCCATTTTGGTCAACTTAGCCTCGTTGAAAAAAGACCTAGGGTGATTGATATCCTTATTAGCCACAGGATTACCTGCAGCGTCAAGCAACTGAGCCGTAAGGATAATCTCGGGAGAATAGAATCTGCTGTCATAGCTTCTGACCGATCCCTCTATCTTTTTGTCAAATGCTGCCTTTTCAAGAGTTAGGCTGATTTTCACAGGCATTTTTGCTTCCACCAACTTGCTGTTAGCATTATCAGCAATATCCGTTAATAGTACCTGAAGCCTGTTGTTAAAGTCGGTAATAAGGTTCTGATACGTGGTGTACTTCTCATCATGCACAAAAACGCCACCTTCTGACCGTCTTGTTAGTAGGCCCGGAGTTTCAAAACAGTGCTTGATGTACCGCCACCAATCTTCCACACCTGATTTCCCTAACGATTCCGCCGTCTCAATGTCGTAGACCTGCCCGTTCAACGACAAGAACGGAAAAATCTCATCTTCGAATATCTTGAAAAGGTCAACCCTCATGCTATTCCTGAAATCGAAGATGGCTGACAGGAACTTATAGTTCATAAAGTCACTGGCAAAGGTGGATAGCCTTACGAAGCCATCATCCTTCGTGTTGATAGCCCAACTTCCGTCGGTATAGGCTCTCTTGATGTCATTGTCATCTTTGAACTCTATTTCTATGCCCGACCTTCTATTGGAAGTATCATACAGGTTGCACAAACTTTCAGGATGATCTTTGTCGAAGTATTTGCCTGCATCTTCATTCTCTTTCAGGCAACTTTGGAACAGGGTATAAGCAGCCCAATAAATGGAACTCTTACCACTACCGTTTTCACCATACATCAGCACATGCTTTCCTTCCGGTTTCAGTTCAAACGGATTCAAGAAATATTTGAAGTTCTCTATCGTAATTTTATTTATCTTCCACGACATCAATCTTAGAATTTAGGTATTGGGTTATATCGTTTATCAGCATATGAGCCTTCATCAACTCGTTACGAAGTCTTTGGTCGCTCTTAATCAGCGCATCAAATATCAAGTTCGCATTGTTGTTGTCAGCAGCCTCCTTAACGGCTTCTTTCCAACTCTCCAATATATAAATGCCCTTCTCTTCAAACATAGGATGAGCATACAACTCCAAAGCAAGCATATTACAAAGATCCAACAACAAATAATACAAGCGATGGAATGAAACGTCTTCCCTATTCGTGTTATATTTCTCGAAAGAGATTTCTCTTATACTGTCTGCCAGCTCGTATGCATCCTGGGATGTTTGCTCAACATCATATATCACAAGAGATGATACTAGTTTCTTTGTTATCTTTGTTTTATTTTTCGAGTTATATTTTCCTGCAAAGAGCATATACTGGGCAGGCATTGAGTTTAGCAAAAAGGACAAATACCCCGCAGAGCAATCCTGAGGTATGATAGCTACGCTTTCCTTAGGCAATGCTCCTGTTATCACCCCACCTCGCAGTTCATTCCGCTCTTGCGTAGCAGAGAGATATACATATTTATTTTTTAATAAGGTAGCATCCTCCTTGCACAAATCCTCAAATTGCTTTTCAGTACAAACCACTGCCATTTTAGTGATGAGTTTTGGAGTACCTTGTATATTCGCCATTTATTTTAAGTTTTGGGAATAAAATGTTAAATTTCTCTTTAATCGCAGTCTTATTCTCAATATTAGAAATAAAACCTGCAGAAATCGCATCATTTTATTTTCTATTTTACGAATTAATATCTAAATAATATCTAAATCAATAATTAAAATAATAATTAGAACAATAACTAATGACAATAAAACCATTTTTTCTGTCAACGATTATAGGTTCATAATTAACCTTTAACCATTAATCATAAACCATTAACCGTTATCTCTCCCCAGTTTCTGTTTCATTGTCATCTCAATCGATATCAGAATCTTCAATATTCGATTAACATCCTTCTTCTACGGATTAAACTGTTCATCATCCATCTTCCACCTTTCACTCACTAAACGGATCAGAGACCCTGTCCCCTGTCATCCGGCGGTGCAAAAGTATTGCATTTTATGGAAACTTCCAAATAAAAAGAGAAATATCAACTACACAGAATAGAAAGTTTGTTCTCTTGAACAAGAAAAATCACCTTAATGTATCACTATCATAATCCTTTTGTATTCGTGTCATTAGTGCTCGTTTATTCCATCCGCCATCATGGCTTGCACTTATCATGGATGAACAATTGTAGCGTACGCTTCAACAGTTCCTTTGCATCAATCTCTGCATCTTTTGCTTTTAAACGCATATTAGTAAATGCAATATAAACAAGGAATGCTTTAAATATTGCAGTGTCGTATTTTTCAGATATCAAATAGTCTCCACTTTGAATTTGAAGAAATCCTGAAATTCCCAAGAACACAAAGTACATCAAATACAACAGGAAAATCACATTACTTGGATGAATCAGATAAACAGCAAGTTCCTCTCTATAATATTCATATTGATGATTTCCCCAGTTACGTAATGGAGTTTGGTGAATAAGCCATTTCGTAATCGAGTATGAATGTGAACAAAGAATAGAACCAAAAGAAATAGCCAAAAACACAATTGTCTCTGAAAGAATATTCCAATTACAAATTCCTTTCATTGCAATCAACCCTATGGCAGGTACGGCAAATGCATATATAAACACAAAGAAATAAGTTCCAACGATTGTTATGAAAGGATGAGCCATGCTTACAAGACAATATACAATGGCTCTAAAATATAAAACCATTTTCTCTATTGCACGACCCTTCTGATTCGGCATTATTCTTGCCACCCATTCCAAAGCCCCCCAAACCATAGAAAAACCTATAAGAATAACCAAAGACCACCATTTGAGCACATAGATCATCCAACAGAACAAACCAAACACTAGACAACCGATCGCAAGGATTATCACTATTAGTACACCTAATTGGGTTTTATCAGACATCTTGAACTTACTCACAAAACGGTGCCATCGTTGAGGGTGTATTGCTCGGATATGAAATTCGTTTCTACATATCGTATAATTCCTTCCACACTCATAAAACCCTTCATGATCATTCGTAGGACTATGATATACAAAGGGGTATTCCCACACCACTCCATTCTTCAACAGAACCAAAAAGCATCTGCCTGTAATAATGGCATATGTCCCTCTCGTATCATAATGCACAGAACTTTTTATCACTTCCGTTCCTGCAGCTTTTGCATCAGCATCAACCATTTCATCCATCAACTCATGTACGGTTTTCTCTATAACAGCCTCATTAGATTTTAAGGGGATTGTTGTCCACCACAAAAAGGCAAAAAGAAATAGAATAAGATTAGGTACAAAGGAATAGCAACTTCCATACACGATATACTCTGCACCAGTAATTGCAACAAGCAGAATTGCTATCAGTATGATAATCCACGGACGCTCAAATACTTCCCGTTCTAAAAAACGGAAACACTTATTTCCGTTATGATTTGTCCATTTCTTTACTTTTACTTTATCCATAACGTCCCTCCCATTCAAAAATCCTTCCCATGGCATTTCTTGATTTTCCTTTCTGCCTTTTCTGCTATTTGACTTTGTCTTCCTCACGCCAAACAAATCAGAGTCACCTGATCATCCGTCAGTTGGAACAAAAATAGCGGAATAAGTATCTATCCCGCCATTTCCTTCCTCGTTATCGTCAAGGTTAACCGTTATCTCCACACCGCGTCAGCCCTCGCTAACCGCTAACCACTAACCGTTAACCGTTATCTCCACACCGCGTCAGCCCTTCTCTAACCGCTAACCTCTAACCGCTAACCGTTCTCTAACCCTTAACCGTTATCTCCACACCGCGTCAGCCCTCGCTAACCGCTAACCACTAACCTCTAACCCCTCACCCTAACTTGCCAGTTAATATTTCCGTTGACAAGATACTGTACACATACGCGGTACTTTGTGAGAACAAGCCAGTCCTCAAATCCAGGATCTTCGTATATGTTTCTGAGTTATACACGGTATCCAAAGCCTCTCTCATTGACATCTCACGTTCCGACATCAATCTCAGTGCCAGCTCCTTCACCAGCTCTTCTATCATAAAAGTTGCGTTCATAGCTTCTTAAGGTATTGAATTGCTTTATCTGTACCGAAGAAATACTGATACGTTTCGCCACCCATTCGTTGAATCTCTTTCACAAATTGAGCCGTATCAATAATCTTGGCATTGAGTCTACGTAGTTGGAAACCAACGGTATCATTAGCGATAGGGCCATATACGATATCATACGAGTGAATTTGAATCTTTGATTTGTTTTCTCGATTCACTTTAATGAATTCACCCCATTCCATACAATAATTACCAAAACGTTTGTAATTCACTGTTGAATCCGACAAAGCAGCCTCCTCGTCAAACTCAAATCGAGTCACAGTTGGTGTTCCACCGAAAAGCAACGTCTTCTTCTCTGCCATCTCCTGTGCCTGCCTCTCATCGGCCGACAGATAAAACCCAACGCCAAAATCCTTTCCCGGTTTTGACTTATCGAAATCGATGACATCAATCCCCACATTTGAGCCGTGATACAATATCATGCCAACGCTCCTCCATTCTTTCTGCAATACAATGCCAGATCCTCCACCACATCTTCAAACGACTGCGTGTGCTCCACGTCATAAAACCTATCCACAAAGTCGATGCCCTTAAAGCGGCTCAGATAGCGATAGGCTTGCTGGGAATTCAGTGCAAACTTCGCAGCAAAATCATTCACCACAGCAATAATGTATGCTAATTTGTCTTCCAGTTTCACTTCCATATGCCTTATTCATTTTCGCTGCAAAAATACAAACTTATTTTGATTCCACCAAATTTTCAATTTTCAATTCTCAATTTTCAATTATCGACTCCCCTCAATTTTTGCATTATCCCCACCATCACCACCATCCCCCACAACAAAAACAGCAGCGTCCCCGCTGCTGTTTTCTTTAACCGCTAACCCTTAACCGTTAACCGTTATTATTTGGAGTTAAAATGGAAGTTAAAGTGGAAGTTAAAGTGGAAGTTAAAATGGAAGTTAAGCGCTACGCGCAGGACGTATGTATTGTCAATCGGTATCGTCCTTTTCTACTCCCTCTTCTACTTCCTTTTCTACTTCCTTTTCTACTTAACCACTAACCTTTAACCGTTACAGACCACCACTCTTTGACGATATAGAGCCAGAACAATATTTGGTCAATTATCTTTCTCATCTCTCCAAGTGAATCAGAGAAGGCTTAGCTCGACGGCAGAAGGGAAAGTCCCCTGATCTTCATTTTTTAAGACTGTCCCCTGTCATATCAATTTAAGCAATTTTTGGTTATAAATTTTAAAAACATTCGATTATTTGTCAATTTTTATAATCTATTATGCGTGAGTTCCAGTTTTTTTTTGTAATTTTGTACCAGAAATCGCATGAACGAAGAAAACTGAAACAAAAAACCTATGGGCAGCAACAACGATATCGGTTCTATTCTGAAAGATCTACGCATCAGAATGGGTTACAGTCAGGAGCAAATCAGTTCTTATCTAGGCATTAGCCAACCGGCTTATAATCATTACGAGAGTGGCGATACTGTAGTTTCCCAGGATTCTCTGGAAAAACTTGCTGATATTTATGGTGTAGAAGAGTATGATATACTTACATGCAACAAACCACAGCTACAGGCAGATATTGCTTTTGCCTTTCGAAAAAAAGGTGAGGTCAATAACCTTGCCCAAATAGCCTCTTTTCAGAGACTTGTTAAGAATTACCTTGATATGTGTGACATTGAACGCCGTCATGAATAAGCTCATACTTGAAAACCTAGCCAACGAATTCCGTATTCGAGAGTTGCAGATTAGTCTGTTTGAACCAGTCAGCATCCATAAAGCACTTCGTACCACTGGCATCCTTTGTTCTTTTCGTCCTCTGGATGATGATATTTCAGGTATGGCTGTTAAAATCCAGCATGAAGGCGATTCACAGGTTCGTCGCTTCATGCTTATTAACACAAACGACATCTACTGTAAGCAGCGTTTTACAGCTTGCCATGAGTTCTATCATCTGCTTTATCAGCAGAATTTCAGCAAATCCGTTGATGATTTCCAATACTCAAACACCAAAGAACGAGAGGAACGTAATGCGAACATCTTTGCTTCGTTTCTGCTTTTGCCCGAAGCAGGACTAAAGATGTATGCCCCTGTAGATGAACAGCGAAAAGATCGCATAACACTTGGAACCATCCTAAAACTAGAGCAATACTTCCGTTGCTCAAGGGCTACTCTCCTATATCGCTTGAAAGAATTGGGATGGATAACTGAAGATTTGATTAGTTCATTTATTGAGAACGTCAAGCGGTCTGCCGCTGAATATGGCTATAACACAAACCTTTATGAACCAACAGAAATAACCGAAGTCTGTGGAGATTACAACATAAAGGCCCGTGGCCTCTTTGACAAAGGGTTGATTTCACGATCAAAATATGTGTCATTAATAGACGACATGGGACTAAACAAGGAGGGATAATAAATGGCAAAGAGTAAAATCATCCTTCTTGACTCCGATGTCATCTCGCATTTCATGTCAACGGCAAAGATTGATGTGCTGCCGAAAATTCTCAGTCCACACCACATTTTCATCGTTGCAGATGTCTACCGCGAATCCATTCATCATCCACTATTTGAAGACCGCAAGCAGGAACTTGACGAATGGATTGCCAGACACAAGATCCGGAGAATGGATTTCCCATGGAACAACAACAACATCAAACTTGAATTCTACCGTATTAAAAAGGAGTCCCCACAGCTTGGTGCCGGTGAACGTGCATGTTTAGCAATAGCCCGATACGAGAAAGATGTTGTTGCAAGTAGCAATTTCCGCGATGTGGCCGACTACTGTAAAGAATTCTCTATCGAACATATTGGTGTGATGGACATCCTAACAATAGCAGTAAGACGAGGAATCTTTACCATCGATGATTGCAACGTTTTTATACATGACGCCATTGTCATCAATGACGCGAAGTTCCCAGTTTGCAAATATGAAGAATACAAACCCACTCGTAATCTTGATGAATTCTGCCTTCCGTTGATTTAACCTTTGAAGTCCACCATCCCCACACAACAAAAACAGCAGCGATGCCCACCGCTGCTGTTCTCTTTAACCGCTACCCCTTAACCGTTAACCGTTATCATTATTGGACCCAATTATTGGCAATTATTGCAAATTATTGTTTTTCCCAGCCTCAGAAGGAGGCGCAGGAGCCACCCCCACCGCGTCAGCCCTTCTCTAACCGCTAACCTCTAACCGCTAACCGTTCTCTAACCGCTAACCGTTATCTCCACACCGCGTCAGCCCTCGCTAACCGCTAACCGCTAACCACTAACCGTTACAGACCACCACTCTTTGACGATATAGAGCCAGAACAATATTTGATCAATTATCTTTCTCATCTCTCTCACCTCTCTAATCTTTAACCGTTAACCGTTATCTCTCACCTCTATACGCAGGAACCCTCAATTTTCAACTTCTCAACTTTCAACTCATTATAGATTTTCGCCACCTGATCCGCTATCACGTCCCAGTTGTATTTGCTCATGTCGTAGTTGATGCGTTGGAGGGGTTGGTTGATGATGGCCTCGAGTTTGGCCGCCAGGGCATCGACATCACCCACGTCATGGTAGCATGCAGGGTTGAGACCCACCTCGAGGTTGGCAGGGATGGACGAGGTGATGACAGGGAGGTGATAGCTCATCGCCTCCAGTAGGGCGATGGGAAGTCCTTCGTGGGAGGATGGCAAGGAGAAGCAGAGGGCGTGGGTCAGGAGCGAGTGGAGTTCCTTGCCCTGGATGCGACCTGTCAGCACTACCCCATTTCCATGAGCCATGTGTTTCAGTTCACGTGAATAGGCATTCTCGAAATCGGCATCACCTGCCAGTACGAGTTTGACATCCTCGCCGCTATCAGGCATTCTGTCTTTCACCTTTGCGAAGGCACGCACCAAGTCATGGAGTCGCTTCTCTGGCACGAATCGGCACATGCCCAGCACATACTTCCCTTCTTCGATGCCCAGTTCCTTGAAATACTCCGGATAGTCGCATATGTCCGGTTCTGGCACACCATTATAGATGAGGTGTACGTTCTCCGTCCTGCCGCAACGCTTGGCAATCAGATTTCGGATGACATCGCTGATCACAATCACGTGGTCAGCATACTTGCATCCCAGCGTCTCACCCAACTTCAGCACGGCCTTTCCAAAAAGATTCCACTTGTCGCGGTCATAGTCCGGTCCATGGTGTGTGAACACCACCTTCATGCCCAGCATCTTCGCATAGGGTGCCAGCAGTGCTGGTCCTATGGCATGGAGATGCACCACGTCTGCCCCCATCTCCTTCGCCTTGTTGATGGATCTGAAGGTGTGAATGAGGGTCTCGAGAGATTGTTTCTGCCACGTCCACACATCCACCAGCTTCACCCCCTTCCATGCCGTCATGCCGTCATCGAAGTAATGGGGTCTGCGTGCGACAGTCACATCAAACCCCTTCGCAGCCAGCCTTGGGAACAGTTCATCACAGTGCGTCTCTATACCACCCATGGCGTGCGGTATACCACGTGTTCCTGTTACAAAAAATTTCATTGATTCCTTTTATTTAACTCCGCCGAGCTAAAAATTCTCATTTCTTTTTTATGTTATACAAAATCATTTCTTTGTTGCCTCGTACCCTTGGCTCACCACATCTTCATTCACGATGTCCTCACCACGCTTCCCCTTCAGTGCCTCCATCGAGTCGTCCGACAAGCCATTGTTGATCACAGCATTCATATCGCAGGTCGAAAGCTTGTCCAGTTCCTCCTTCGTCACCTTCCCGTCGCGATAGTCACAGCAGATCGGCAGTTCATACATCGAGTACTTGCCACCCACCATCGCCTTCATCTTATGCTTTGCCACCCAGGGAATCACCTGGCCTATATACTTATGCATAGCCGGGCTCACGCTGCCAATCATCCAGCAGTTGCGGTCACAGCAGCGCACCTTCTTGCGCACCTTCTCCGCCTCAGGCGAGTTCCACAGCTCGTCCCACGTCTGGCGGTTCAGGTTACCCATCACCTCCTTGTCCTTCGTGCCGTTGCAAGGCATCACATCCCCGTATGGGTCGATGAAGAACGTGTCGAAGCTCATGTCGCAAGGCAGCAAGCGTTTCTGACCGTAGATGTAGTTAATCAATCCGTGGTTGAAGTATGCCCTGAACCATTTCTTCGGCGAATTGCTCTTCAGCAGCTCATTCACCAAATTCTCGAAGTTCTTTGCCACCATCGGCCTGTCCTTGATGATGTTCTTCGCCTCCACAAAGTAGAACGAGTTATGTAGCGAAGCCGTGGCAAACTCCATCCCCATCTCATTGCTAATCTTGTAGAGCGGCACCAAGTCAGGCGCATTCTTGTCCTGCACCGTCATGCCGAATCCCACATCCTTCATGCCCATCTCACGCAACTTCTTCAACGTCGTATAGCCACGCTGATACCCGTCATTCAATCCACGAATCTCATTATTCGTCTTCTCCAGACCCTCAATCGAGATGCGGATGCCAATCTGCGGGAACTCCTTGCACAGGTCGATGATTCTATCCGTAAAGAACCCATTCGTCGAAATCACGATGCGGTCACTCAGCTTATACAGTTCCCGCACCACCTCCTTCAGATCTGTGCGGATGAAAGGCTCTCCACCCGTGATATTCGTGAAATACATCTTCGGGAGTTTCTTGATGGTCTCAATTGAAATCTCCTCCTCCGCCTTTGAAGGCGCCTTATAGCGGTTGCACATCGAGCAACGCGCATTACAGCGGTACGTCACAATGACCGTACCGTTTAACTTTTTCTCTGACATAAAATATTTTTGGGAACAGGTAAACTATTATTTCAGCGTAACACCTATTTTTCAGGTAGTTACACTGATGAATTTAACGAATATTTTTCAAAAAACGATTATTCCATTAAGATAAAGGATTATCCTTACAAACCTATACAAGGTTTTAAATATTTTAAATTATATCTTTCCACTAATCTTACGATGATAATGGGGAAATATAGTCCGATAAATATATTTGCGATGTAAAATACTAAGAAAAATTGACTCCCCAATTGTCTGTATAACATTTCTATTGCCATTTGCGGAAATACCGATATCAAGTAAATCTGATAAGTATTATATCTAAACGATTGGAAAAGAGTTGGAATATTCTTTTCTGCATACTTTGCAATATGGAATGACATTACAACACCCCATAGAGATATAACAAGTTGTGGTATAGGAAAAAACCTGTTGTAATATAACACAAATAAAACAAAATATGACACAATTAAAAGAAGCAGTCTCTTCAAATTTGGTATTGCATATTTGTCAATTTTGTATTTACCAATAACAATCCCAACAAAAAAGAACACGAACAATTTACTAACTTTATGTATTTTAAGCATCTCAATAGGAATTGGAAAAAAGTTTAGCACTACACCTATACATAAAAAAACGAGAATCAATACTCTGTTGTTAATTATAATCTTATACAAAGGATATAGTAACATAAGGAAAAATGTCACATACACAAACCATAAAGCACCTAGAGGGCTATCATTTAACCCCAACAGCACCCCCGTAAAAAATGTCCAATTCATATTCTCCAAAGGGTGTTTTATATAAGCTGAAGCTAATATCTTTGCGCCAAAACCAAGTATTGTGAAAAACGCAAATGGGATGCCTAGCCGCTTCAATTTATCTATCACAACAAAACTGTATTCTTTATCTTTAGACAATCTGGTTAGATAGAACAGATAACCTGAGATAAGAATAAACAAAGGCATTCTAAATGACTTGAAAAATTGATAAAACAACCCTACGGCTGGAATTGTCTGTTTTTCCGCCAAATCACTATGTCCCATTACGACCAATAGCATTGTAAAACCTTGGAGTATAGAAATCCAAAGAATCTTTTTTTTATTTTTTTCAGTAACACTCTGAACCATTTATATAGATTTTTACTACTTTATATGTTAGGTTAAGCAAAGATGGGAAATAATCCACATCCTCACAACGAATAGATCTCCATCAAATCACAATAATATTTTTCCACGTTATATCTTTTTTGTGCCAAGTGGGCTATGTTTTCATAATCCCATAAGGTGTTCCACATTGACAATATCTTTTCTGTCAAATCCATCACATTTCCACTATTGAATGTCATTCCTGTCACACCCTCCTCTATCAACTCCGGTATTCCTCCAATCCTTGCACCAAGCACAGGAGTACCTAGACTCTGCGACTCAATCACAGTCAAAGGATTGTTCTCACTCCATTCCGAAGGCAGCACCATAAACCGAGCGCCTTCTATAATCGGTCTGAAATCATTCCATTCCATCTGCCCCTTGAATTCTATTATGTTAGATTCCTGATATTGTTCCTGTAGTTCTTCCAATAATTCTCCACCTCCTATCACTATCAATTTATATGATAGATTAGCCGCAGCCTTACAAAGAGTACGAAGTCCCTTCACTTCATTAACTCTTCCCAAATACACATAATAATCTTTTTTCTCGAAACACGGATTCTTCACCTTCTCCACATCAATAAAATTGCATAATACCCTGAACTTCTTTGCATCAAATCCACCACGCACCACGGTATCCATCATGAACTGAGAAGGGGGTAAAAAAAGGTCTATACATTTTTGTAATCGATCTTTGTTCCATTTCTTTGCTTCCCAATAACCAACGATAGAGCCAACAACTCCACCAGGCATACACCTATACTTAATTACAGCTGCCTTATCCGTAAAACATTCCTCACACCAGTTCCCTTCTCTCATACAAGTATAGCAAGGGCACACCAGTTTGGTATCATGCAACGTCCATACCACTCTAATTCCACGTTCATGTGCAATTTCCGCAATGATAGGTGAGAGTTGAGTATGAATGTTATTCAGATGTACCACATCAGGACGGAAATCATCAATTAGTGAAGTAAACTTATTTTTCACCTCTTTCGCCCCAAAAGGTCTTGTAAATGCTTTTATGGATGTCATCTGGCTGGGCCAATATTTGTTCCATTCTGAAAGAAGGTTCTCTGGATAATGCATAGCAAATATAGCCACCTCATGCTTATGAGCAGTTAATAGCTGTTCCAAATTCAAAGTGACAATGCAATCTCCTCCACGTCGATAATAGAATTTGTTGCAAAGAAGAATTTTCATTTAGAATCCATTTATTTTAGCCCTCGAATGTGCAAATACCAGAACCTCCTGACATATATACTGTATCACCCACAATCATATCACCCCGCTTGCTACACATAAATGTAGCTAATGATGCTACTTCTTCTGGCATAATGTATCTTCCCGAGAATGCAAAGCCATTTGAAATATCACCATCCTTTTCAACTCCTAACATTGGAGTTGCAGTCTGTCCTGGTGCAATAGCATTAACAATAATACCGTCTTTGTAGCACTCCTTTGCCAATCCTTTCGTTAAACCATTAATTGCCCATTTGGACAATTGATAAGGATTTATTGCAGGTCTAAGACCTGATGAAGAAGATATATTGAGGATATGCCCTTTTATTTTATGCCTTCTCATGTACTTGATAAACGCCTGACACATAAAATAGGTACCTTTGACGTTAATTTTCATAATATCATCAAATTCTTCTTCCGTCATCTTTTCAAAATCCAAATGATGATGTTTGCCTGCAGAATTGACCAATATATTAATATCACCTATTTGTTGTGCTATTTCTTCAATTCTGGAAGCTAACGAAGAAACATGCGTAATATCTATTCCAACGGTATAGAGGTGCTCATGATTAATATCATTTTTAGCTATTTCCAGTTTCCTTTGGGATGTTCCACATATTATTACCTTTGCTCCACTTGCAAGAAATGATTTCGCGATAGCCAATCCTATACCGCTACTACCACCTGTTATCAATGCAACTTCACCTGCAAGAATAGCTTCCTTGTCAGTCTCGGTAATTATTGGAATTTTCTTCTCTCTTCTCAAGAAAGAAAGTAATTTTTTTATTTTCCTTATCATTTCAACTTATGTCCTATTAATTTTTTTACAACGCTCAGTCCTTCCGATCCGAGAACTTCAAATATGTAATTTGTCAACTTACTCTTAATAGTTTCTCTAAGACTCGTTATCTTTTCTAAAGCGGCAGATTCGTCATGAGTATCTGTAAAAACCTCGAAAAGTATTGATTTCTCACTCGCCGTCGGGCTGCAGAATTTATGAACCTTTTGAAGATAGTCATCTTTATTTGATGCTGAGATATATTCAAACCCTAAATCTTCAGCATAGTGTTTCAATAAAGTTTGAGATTTATTACCAAAATGTCCTGCAGCCGCCACATAATCATTCACAGCCTCCCCCAAATATCTTATTGCATAATATCCAGGGTTTCTAAATTGCTGACCTACTCCGTTATTAATGACCATCAATCTGACATTATTTCCGAGATGCCTATTACCTAACACATTCATGTCATAGAAAAATGACAAATCACCAGTCACCATAAAAAAAAGTTTTTGGGGATTAACAATAGAAGCACCTATCATAGAGGAAACCCCACCATCAATACCAAAGCCACCAGTATTACAATAACATTCAATACTTTTGTCTATCGGGAAAAAATTCCATGAGCGCAGGGTGTTTTCTATACCAAGAAACAGCCGACAATTATTTGGCAAAAGATTTGCTGTTTGTTGAGCCACCCACAAATTAGAAAATGGCAATTCCCCTACTTCTTTATATAAAGCAGTTATTATTTCCCTCCATTCAGAGAGATAGTCATCATTTATATTATGTTTTACTCCATACTTAATATAATGTTCAAAGAAAAACTCTTCTGGCATTTCAAAAACATATTTCAGCTTACCGCCATATTGACTAAGCATATTCCTAATCTCTCCATCCGGATTAACCCGCCAAACATGCTTCATCTTGAACATTTTTTTATAGGCACTTGAAATATTGCCAATATAGATAACTGTATCAAAACATGCACAATCAAACAACATTCCAAGTTGAGATGAAAGTATTGTATAGTCCACACCAAACTCCCCTTGATAATTGTTGATGTGATCACGCAATACAATTGCATTATATTGTTTGCAAAACGAATCAACAACTTCAGTTTGCCTTTTTGTCCAACGTGCGTGTGAACCCACAAAAATAGCCACCTTACCGGGTGGGATATCAGGGAACTCATCAAATGCTGAAATACGCTTGGTCACATTTACTAAAGGAAGTTCTTTGATGGTATAATCACCGCTGTATCTTGTCTCATATTCCAAATGAACTGGACCTCCTCCATTCCTGCGAAGTTCCAAAAACAAGTCATTTATCAAATTGACGTATCCTTTCTCTTTAACAGGGCTATATATAATCGGCACAAACAAACTTTTAACGACAGAATCATTTGGCGTTATCGTACGATCCATCATTTGAGGGTGATTCTGGCCTACAAGTGTTATTTCGTTAGTTGCCGTGATTGCCAAAATTGGCAATTTCCTGTAAAAAGCTTCAGTCAAGGCTGGCAGATAATTTCTTGAAGCTGTTGCTTCAGTGCATGTCAACGCAACAGGCTCAGCAGTTTCTGCTGCCATGCCACAGGCCATATAAGCAGCAGACCTTTCATCAACTGCGGAATAAACCTCAAAGTCTTTGTCATTTTGTAAGCTATGTACAAGGCAAACATTTGTAGAACCGGGAGATGCCACAATTCGTTTTATACCATGAGATTTCATCAAACTCACAATGATTTGTACGTTTTTTTCCGCTGAATATTTATTGGGCATAATATTTTATCTTTGAATTTTTTTTCTTAACATAGATGAACTAATTCCCTCTGTATGACTAAGATATTCAATCCTTGCGCCATATTGGGCAAATTCCTCTTCATAACGATTATAAAGATCTGTTCCTTTCCACTCATCACCGTGAAACATCACATCAAAATGACGGCTTTTCAGAAACAACAATTTATCCATCGTTGTCTGGGGAACAACTTCATCTACATATCGAATAGCTTTAACAATTTCTGCGCGCTGTTCAAATGGGATTACAGGCACTTTGTGCTTATAAGACTCAACACATTCATCTGTAGAGACGCCCACAATAAGATAATCGCACTTTTCCTTTGCACGTCTTAAAATGTTCAGATGTCCGACATGGAACATGTCAAACACCCCTGTGGTATAACCTATGACCATGATTATTTTAAATAAACATTTGTATTATGAACTATTTGTTTTTCTTTCGGCGGCATTTTCATATAGTCCCCATATAGCATTCTCAGATATGAATCATAATCTGCGGGACCCCAAAATTCAACATCACCGAATTTGTATCTTCTTATTGACTCAAACCAATTCTTAGGGTATATTTTTTCCCAGTAGTGTGGACTAACTGGAATCGAGACGAAATCCCCGGGTTCAATCTGATCCATTAATTTTTGGGTTTTACGATTAAGAGATAATGCAGAAAAAGGAACTATCTTTTTCAATAGAATTTTAATATACTTCTTGTACCATTTCCGATCAGTTGAACCAATAAACACACGCCTTTTAAGCATATAAACATTACGAATCTTTTTTATTAGTCCATAAACTTCTTCTTTTTTACATTTAACCAGCGGAAAAACATCAATTGAGATTCCAGGACTACCGCCATTTACCAAATCGTATATAGGTTCATCTACAAGTGTCGATGTATCCTCTACTTTAAAAAATGAAGAAAGCATTACTTCAGAATTTTCAAAGGTTATACATTTATAAGGATAAGGCAATTCTTTTTCAAGAATATTTATTAGTTTTTCATAATATTCATAGGGCACAGCAAAGTCCATATCATCATCCCAGGGAATAAAACCTTTGTGACGAATTGCACCAAGCATAGTGCCTGCCACCATAATAAAAGGAATATGATGGCATTCACATATTTCATTGATCACCATCCCCATTTTAGTCAAAATACCTTGACTCTCTTTAATCTCTATTTTTTTCATGCCTAATTTATAAGAATATGTAATTACGAGATTGTTTCGACAGTAATTTGTTTTAGAATTTCTTTGCATGATTTATCACAATCGGATAAATAATTCAACAAATCTCCATCATCCATTTCATCAATATAACACACATGCCGGTTCCTTAACCTAATCTGTTGAAAAGCACGTTCTATTGAAACATTCACACATCGGCATATATCTGCATGCTTATTGAATGAATAAATAGGAAGTAAATTCTTCATAGAACAATTGTTACGAGCACATATTAATAAAATCCAATGGAGTTGTCCTTCATCATTTATAATAATCTTTTTTGTTTTACTCATCATATGATATATAAAAGAACAAAGGACAATATTCTTAATCCTTCCATCTAATCTAGAAACATCCGCGTTACAATCTTTACATTTTTTTTTATATAGATTTATTTGCTTTCTATATTTGGGCAAAAATAAAATCGCGTAGTCAGCAATCTTATATAACAACTTTATCCGTAACGGCATTCGTTTGTGTCTTGAAATGTCAAGAAATGCTTGACCGGTTGCTTTAAGTTGCATTTTATAGAGATTTGCATGATATGTTTTACCTCCTCCTGGTATACCGAAATACTCCACTATCATAAGATCAATTTGTCATTGAATTCATAACATCACATATTTCTCTCTCAATAGTGGTATTTGTATGTATGGTTTTAAAATTTTTAATAGATTTACCAACCTCCAAATAACCATCCATCATATCCTGTATTTCTTCCTTTGTAAATTCCTGCTTACGCGCGGTTATTTCATCTGGAGTACACCATAAAAAGAAAGTTCTATCTGGCTTGGGGATAAACTTATAGAAGAAGAGCATTACCTCTCTAGGCAGATTCATACCAAAACGCTGTGGATGAACAATCATATCAATATAGTGTCTGTCAAATAAGACAACCCCCCCACGTTGGTGAACGCTTCCATATTTTATCTCAGCCAAAATATAATCAATCCAATAATAAAACATTTTTATGAAAGAGACAGCAGGGCTTGATACTTTACGGCTATTCGATCTAATTGTTTTACCTTTTTGCGCTACTCTGTCAACACCCGCTTTGCTGTTCTTCTTACCAAAGAGTTCACGTATTTCTGGCAACACGTAGGGTCGCCAGTAACCACTATATACCTTTTTCCTCTTCAGCAAATTGACAAAGATGTCATTCAGTTCATCTAATATGGTTGTTTTCCCTGCGCCATCAAGACCACAAATTACAATAACTTTCCCTGAAGGATGTATCATGCGACGAAGTACCCCAAGCGATGCCATACATATATTATACCAGACACGGTATTTTAACAAACCCTTCAAAATTGCTATAAGACGAAGCGAAGGCATACGTTTCTCAATTTCGCTCCATTGTTCTCGAGAAATTAGTTTTTGGATTTTATCGGCCATCTTAACACCCCACAAGTTAACAAACGATTGCCTAAAACAAGACTTTTGATAAAACTCTAATATGTCCGATTTGTATATGTCTTTTTTTATATACCCCCATTCAAACATTGGATATAAGAAATGAGAAAGCGCTGTTTCCTCGTCTGTTCGTACATAAAAGTTTTTATAAGGTCTATACAATTTCTCAACGTCGGTTTTCCTTCTTAATGGTAATATTTGTTTCCATGCTGATTCTGATGAAAAAACGTCCCATTTCATCAAATACAACTCATTTTCATTAACCACTTTAAATACAGCCATGTTAAAACCAGGGAGTCCATTGGCGTTATCAATCAAAATGTTGAAATTTGTTTCATTAACCACATCTTCTAATATCTCATGAAACACCTTTACATTTTCTGTCCAAAAATCGACATCATGTCCAATTGATTCAGGAAGGTCCTTATAGTCTCCAACAATACAATATTTTATACCCGAAATATTAAGTTTATCTATCAGGAGCAAAAAAAATTGTTTATTAAAATTATGTACAATCATAAACCAAGAAATAAAAAAACTATTCACTTAAATAACTCGATAAATTCATCAGGTTTCCCTCCTTTATAAAGAAAAGGCGCAGTTTGAAGATTTATTGCTTTTTTTATTGCTTCCGATAAAGAATATGGATCTTCCACCTTGGCTGTATATCCATTTATTCCATCTTTGATTATTTCTGAAATAATTGGTATACAACAAGTTGCAGCCAAAGGTCTTTTTAAATACGAAGCTTCAATTAGTGAATTAGGAAGACCTTCAAATCTTGATGGGAGCACATAACAATCGCAATATTTCATCCATCTATATGGATTAGCATCAAAGCCTACGATATGCACATATTCTTTCAAATCATACAAATCTATAAGATTTTTTAGTTTTACAAAAAAGGCATCATTATTACTATATCTACCAACCAGATAAAGATGAATGTCTTTAATATCATTCTTGAGAATCTTAAAAGCCTTTATCAACACATCCTGACCTTTTTGTTCCGCAATCCTTGCAGCCCATACAATTTTGATATGTCTAAATGCCGGATAAGGAGAAGGTGCTCTAGAAAGTCTTTCTATAGACTCAATATCCAAAGCATTGTGTATTGTTACTACTCTGTTCGGTTCTAAAAGAAGTTTTTGAATTAGCTGATTCCTCATCAAATCTTGTTGAGCTATAACATATTGAGCATATTTATATGATATTTTCATGAGAAAACTTATATCCCAACTGTATTTCCGTAGTATGTTACTACTACGAATAACAGACTTTATACCAGCTAATTTGGCAGCAATAACAACTCTCGGATTCATGTATTGTAATGAACAGAACACCTTATATGGTTTTTCTTTTTTTATATACAAAAATAGTCTAAATGTCATGAATGCCCAACGATTTCTTACTTTTAGAAATTCAATCGGATAGTTGTTGGGAATATAATTCTTGATTGGTCCTTCATCTTTTCCTACAATAACGAACCTAACGTCAAACTCATTCAAATCAAGCATCTTTCCAATCGTGACACTCATTCTCTGAGCGCCACCTCCTCCTGTAGGAAGAAAGAATATTATTTTTTTTCTCCTTATTAATTTAGTATTCATTTCCATGACATTGTATTTTTCTTATCAAAAGCCATATAATGGAATGCCCCCGCCAGACCCCATAATAGAAAAGAATGAGGTGGTCCATTTAGTGTTGTTTTTGCTATAGAACATACTAGCATAAAAATAAAAACCAAAGAAACCATAGCGTATCTTTTATCAGTTGTGTCGTGAACATATTTTAACAAATATGGTCCAAAGCATTCCACAAGCAATATTATATACACAAGAGTACCCATAATACCTGTTTCGCCAAATATCATCGGCCAAAAGCTATCATCCATAAAAGTTGATTTTCCATCGTAATTTAAACCATATACGACATCTATACCATATTCATGATACACTGGACTTTTTATCTGTTCAGATGTAGATGAAGCAAAACGTCCAAATCCCACACCAAAAGGTAATTTGTCTCTCATTATTCTAAAAGATGTGTATACTAAAGCTACACGTGCATTAGAATATTCATCTTCAGCACCAAAATAAGTTTCAAAATGACGTGGAAGCAAGAGTGAATAGACATAAAATAGTAAAACAGGCAAAACACCTCCAATTGCAAGATGGGTTATTTTAATCTTCTTTTTGAGTCCACAAGCCCATGATACGACAAAAGCAAAAAAATCCTTAACCTTAAGTGTTAATAATAACATAGCCACACATATATAAGGATAATACTTGTTCTTTTTTATATAAAAACAATATATAAAGAATAGAGTTCCTGAGAAAAACGTTAACTGAGTAGGGCGCAAAAAACCATAAATGGCTTTTATTCCCATTCTTACATCAGGCATCTGATTTGTAGTAAATCCAACAATATCCCTAAAATTAGGAACAAAAATTTCCAACAACTCAGAAAAGACAAGAAAAGGAAATACATAACAAATCCATTTAAAAAACTTTAATATCTCTATTAATTTAAAATGAAGATTCCTAAAACATATATAGATAAACATGGCCTTTATTATATTGAAAGCCCCAAGAATCGAGACATCCAACGGAACATCATTTTTAATACATGAAATAGAACCAATAATCAAAAATAAAAATAATGTAATTTCAAATCTTCCGATACGAATATGATTATATATTAATACAGAGCTCAGAAAGAGTAAAATTACGAAAAACTCATCTAGCAAAGATATTACAGTAATAAAAATAGGTGGAAAGCCAAAACCTCTACATAACTGAGTCATTATAGGACTAAGCATTGCCACATAAAGAAAGCGAAGCCAAAACATTCGATCCTTTGATTTTACTTTTAGTATCATGTTAGTTATATTAATATATTACCTTTTTATATACTTAAAAACAATCAATTCTAACAAATGAAGCTCTTGTAGCTAAAGAAAGATTATCTGCTATACACAGCATTGGGGAACAATCTATTTGTTCTATTAGTTTTTCTTTTGCATGGTGAGCATCAGGATTCTTCTAAACATTCTTTCAACACATCCAACATAGCTGTTCCGTATTTTAAATCAGGCTCCATGTAATTGCTTTCCCCCCATTCATTCCATGATTTTAAAAATACTATCCGATGTTCTTTATCTTTATCTCTAACGTATCTTAAAACATCTAAAACATGTTGCTTCCATGATTCAGGGGTAAAGTTGTAGAATATTTGAGCTTTTCTACCTGCTCTTGGTGTCCTATCATAGCCAGCTATTAACGTTGGGAAAACATTGGTCTTGTATGCATCTTGATTTACCAGCATTTTATAACATTTTGCAAAATCATGTTTGTCAATAAACAATTGGACACCTGTAATTTTCTTTATTCGCGATTGCAATCTATGCTTTACAGACCATTTCTCACCATTATTCATAGCATTAGCCGTCCTTTCTTGATAAACTGCATCGAAACCTTGTTCAATAAGAGTATTATAAGAACTTCCCATATACTGTCGCGCAACAAAGTAGATTCCCTTTAGACCATGTTCCTCTGCTAATCTTCGCCACACAGACAGTAACTCTGCAATCTCTTTGGGATGATCGGTTGGATTCCATATTACGAACAAAGGCTTCCCTTCGATTGTGATATATCGAGGATCCTTAAAGGCTGGTAAATTATAGAAAAAATGATCTGTGTATTGTACTTCACCTTCATATTTTTGTTCCTTAATCATTGTCTTTCCCTCTGTTAATGAAGCATTCCTTTTCCATGTTTTCGTTTGCCAACTATGGTTAGCCCAACCTAAACAAAAAGGGAAATCAGGTTTTCCTAATTTAAGAACTTCTTCAAATGGACGTTCTAAAAGCTTCTCTCCTACTCCAAAATAATACTGCCAATACATAAACCCCTCAATACCTGCGTCATGAGCCATTTGTGCTTGCTCTTCACGAATCTCAGAGTGTCGCAAATCATAGAATCCTAAATCACGTGGTATTCTTGGCTGATAATGTCCCTTAAACAGCGGACGTGCTTGAACGACATTAGTCCATTCTGTAAACCCTTTCCCCCATGTTTTATCATTTTCCGGAATCGGATGAAATTGAGGCAGATAGATTGCGATAATACGCGCGTTTTTTGAGCTCATTTTCTTGTGTTATTTATAAAAGAACTGTAAACTGGTTCTCCATTCAAAGTATTTTGACATGTGATATATAAATGTGTATAAAATATGGAGATAGAATTATAATATATCATTTAAGGTGTGATTTAATGAACGGAACACTTGTAAAAATTTAAAATCTTTTCAACAATCTTATTCACATCGTCTTTATTTATATTACAGATGTTTGCGGTTTGTGATTCACCGTCTATTCCATTGTTATCAAATCCCCCTTTAAACTTGTAACTATATGCTAAACCAAAAACTGGTACATTGGTATATATTGCAGCGAAATTTGCATGCATTCTTGTCCCTATAAAAAAACTCATTTGTGAAATTACATATTTAATTTGTGGTGAAGTCATATCTTTATCTATCAATATGACATTCTTTTTCTCTCTCGTCCGTTCGTATGCAAATCTGCATGCTATCATATCATCATTGTTTTTTTCTGGATCAGCATAATTGTAAGAATGAGGAATAAGATATACATTATGTCCTAAGTCCGCGAAACAATTTATTAACTTATCTATCAGAAAAGGATATTGTTCAAATTGACCAGATAAAGACCTAAAATGATTTGAGTACGCCAATCCGCTCACATTGATTCCGATAGAATGTGAAGGAATTTCAATCTCCCATGGTAGAGGTTTCATATAATAAGAAAGGTCTTTTTCTTTTATATATTTAATTCCAATTCTTCTTAATTCTTCAACAAACCCATCATCTCTAACATAAACGGCTTTTGCATACCGCAATATTTTTGTTGCCGTGAGCAGGTTTTCATTATGCTCAAAAGGACCCAATGTTTGGGGAAGAATAATAAGTGGAATATTATTTGCCATTGCAATATTAGTCTCTTTTAATCTACCTAGAAAAGTTTTGGTATTATATATATCAGAAAAACCGTCACCTCCATTTATTGCTGCCACAAGATCCACATTCTTCAATCTTTTTGCAAAATTGCTAAATGGAATTATTAATCCCCATTTTAACAATAACAACACCTCTATAAAAAACACGCCGCATATCTCCCTTTGTATGCTTTCCCCATCAATATGAAGTGTTTCTTTATGACTCCAATTTTTCCTTTTAAAAGGATTCTTGTATGTGTGAATACTTAATAGTACATGGTTCTCTTTAAATATCCCAATATGTTTTAAAAAAGAAATAGAACCATAACCTAACGCTGAGGTTCCCCTGTTGTTTGCCATTAAGTTAAATCCTGAAATTATTATGTACTTCTTTTTCATTTTCGTTCCCATCTCTTTGTTTCAAAATTATATTGTTTAATTATTTTTGCAGGATTCCCTGCCACAATACTATATGCAGGGACATCCTTTGTTACTACAGCTCTTGCTGCAATAACACTATGCTTGCCTATATGAACTCCAGACAACACCTCACAACCGAAACCAAGCCAACATTGGTCTTCTATCACAACACCGCCTTTCGAAATCAACTGTTGTCGGGCAACAGGAGTATCAATGTCCTCATAACCATGAGAATGGTCTGTGATATGTACATAACCAGCAAAGAGAACGTTTTTCCCAATCTCAATACTATCAATGCATGCAAAACTATTACGGATTCCTATCCAACAGCCATCCCCAATTGTGATTTTCGGATGATATGTAATGCCCGCATATTTTTTCAAAGGAAGAAAATATGTGTATTTACCAATACCAACATTCTTGCCAAAGTGTAATGTATCTGGATTTTTGAATGTGACATGTTTGCCAATATTGATTTTTCCATTTGTTGAGCCGAATTTTCGTGACCAATAAAGCCAACGATAATAATTTATACTCTTCTTGATTATATTCATTTTACACAATCTTATGTAGTTTTTTTAACAATTTGAGATGTAGTTTTAATAGAAACACAGATGAAGTCACGATCTTTTTGTACATGGAGCCATCTGCTCCCATCTTCTCTACAATTTTATTGAAAGATTTATATCTATTTGATTGTGCTTTAATCTCTATTGTGCCAACTTGAGATTTAACATACACATCTTCTTCAACTTCTTTTAGGATTACCCAACCGGTTTTAATCATATTCCTCAAAACATTCTGTCCCTCCGAATTACAGATTATAACAGAATTTCCAATCTTATCATTTTCGATGTACTCTTTTAGCCAAGGGTCAGCTAAAGAAACATCACTATTGGGATTGGTCTTAAAAGTACAATATAGACAACGTTTAGGACGATACAGAAGAGACTTGTGCATCAAAGTCCAGGGATATGTATAATTGTCCTTCGTTATTACATCACCATTCTTCATAGTGATTTGAATCCCTGAAGGCCACCCCTTCCCTCTGTATTGTATTAGTTTGACATCAGTTTTCTTTACATCTAATAGCTTATAATAAAACCATGTTCCCTGAATGGTTGTCTGTCCAGAACAGCAAAGTGATATGATAAAATTCTTGATGTTGTTTTTATTGAGAATGTTTCTGATAACATTCACTTGGCAAGGCATACAAGTGACGACAATGCCATTTCTTATATCTTTCAAATGTTCCTTAATAAATTGTACATTATCTATTTCTTGATAAATGCTGCCACAATTATTGTATTCAGAAAAATTATAAATCAGTTTGGGCTCATACATGCATTCCCTTTCATTGAAGACAAATGTCATCGACGACCCATATCTCCCCGATTCCAGAAGATATTTAATAATTGTAGTACCTATTCCTCCAGAAGACGCATTATAGCGTATTTTCTCATTGGATGAATATCCTATATAGTAAAACATCATTCTATTCTAAGATTCCTACACTATATCATTCTAACGACTTTTATGATATTTTTGGATACGTTCTTTTACCATTTGTCTCTCACCACCTTCCAATGCTAGCAAATATGTTGAAAGCGGTATACTAATAACAGAAACAAATACAATAAATACCAAGGATAAGAAGTCGCTTTCTATTTGAATAATTGACACCATTTTAACAAGTATGAAAGAAACTGACATAACATACAGTACTTTAAGAATTGTTTCTTTCACAAAAGACATGATAGAAAAAGATGGAATCATTTTTTGTAATAAATATAACCGAACGAATACTCCCAAGAATAGAATTATGATGCTTGAGATATATCCCCATTCTGGTCCTAGACCAACCTTAAAAAAGATATAGCAGAGAGGAAATGTTCCCATGTAGAGACATCCCATGACGATTTGATATTTTTTGATATTACCTGTTGCCAACATACCTATATATAAAGTGTTAGATAAAGATTGAAAAAGCGAATATATTATCGCCAACCTTAAAAAAACAGCAGCATATGGTGGTACATTGACAAGCCATAGGTCAAGTATATACTCTGCCTTGATGAAGATAGGCAAACTTAAAAACCAAAATAAAATTGTTGCATATTTTGCCCCTCTGAACATCAATTTATTCATGTAACCATAATTCTCTGCAGCATAACTTTTTGTTATTTGTGGATTCAGTGCGGTCATAAAATTTGTAATAAAATGATTGATTGCATTGTTCACTTGCCCAGCCAATCCTCGCGCTGCATTTATAGCAACACCAAAGAAGATATTGATGAGAATATTTATGCCTTGTGTACTCAGGATACCAGCTGTACTTCCGATGAAATTCCACCCAGTAAATCCCAGCAGTTCTTTTAATAAAGGTTTATCTAGAACAAAATGGTATCTGCACTCATCAAAACTTCTTTTACAATATATGCCATATATAAATCTAAGAGAAATGGATACAAACAACATCAACAAGGCATAGACTATCAACTTATCATAACCAGATAGCCACAATAAATAAACAATCCCTAATTTTGCAAGCGCCTCATAGATACTGATATAAGCAAACACTCCCATTTTCTCATGGGCTATGACACTTGCATTATAGGGAACACTAATTAGATTAACACAAAATGTTAAAACGCTACATTGGTAGACCCAATTGGCTGCTGTAAGTCTTTCTGGAACTATATTAAGTTGTGTGTTAAGGAACCATATTCCGAAACTCTCAAAAACAACAAGTACACATAATGCTAACAATATGTGAATAGAAACCGTTCCACAAAACATTCTGTCCATTTGCGGATTAACCTTCCCCATCTCGTATGAGATAAAGCGTTGGCTGGCATTAACCAACGAACTACTAAGAATGGAGAACATGGCCACAAATCCACCTACGACATTGTAAATGCCATAATCATCCACCCCAAGTGTTTCTAATACCACTCGAGAGGTAAATATGCCAATTGCCATTACCACAATAGACCTTATATATAGAAATACTGTGTTCTTGGCTATTCGTTTATTATTTGCTGTATTATTTTGCGACATTTATTACTCTTTCAAGAATGGAGAAGAGGCTCACCTTATTGAACCTTAAGATGTCAGATGGAAGAAGGATGAAGGAAGATGTAGTGTTCACCTAATCAAACCCATGAAAAACCTAATTCCATTTAACTTTATTATGAGAGTAGTGAGCCTCTCCTCCGAAATTAATTTATGATAGAAACGCCGCGGACTTGCATCTCAGAAAAGTTGCATAAGAAAAAGATGTAGTATCGTTGGCGATAGACGAAGGCTGAAGGCCTAGATGAAAGGCGAAAGTCTAAAGGCTAAGGACGAAGGGTGAATTATTTCGTAGGTTGGGATGGACTATGCCTTACGCACAATGGATGAAACCTTTGCAATATTACTTTCTTCTATTGATTCTTTCAATTTTGTAAGAAACTCTTCTGAATTCAGCTCAGGGCGTAAGTCAAATAACTGAGATCCTGCATCAGTCAGTGTGTATATACTATACCCTAATGGCGGTTTTATTATCTCAACATGAACGTCTGCTGACGTTAAATGCATTGTCACTGATTCTGAATAAGAGAGTCTCCCCAAGGATGCATTAACAAATCCAGCATCAATTAATGTCTGGAATTTGTTAAAGGGGTAAAATTTATTATCAATAAGAATAAACTCAGGAACACACGCCTTATCAAAGACAAACTGTGTTATTTCGAAAAACCAATCTAACTCAAACTTGTCTGCCCTATAAAAGACATCAAGTGTACGCTTATAGAAGGATTTGGGCTTTTTTAGCTCTATCTCAAGTATTTTACTCCATAAAGGCTGAATATCCTGATCATATATTTTACTTGCGAAATCATAAAAGTTTATAGCCCAAGCAGAATCTATATTAGTTTCCAGAAATGTTTCGAATTGTACAGAAATCAATGCGGAACCATAAATAGTAACAATGTTGTTCATTTCCGCAATATATCTCTTTGAACACTGCCGTTTTGCCATTTCCTCAGTAATATACTTACGGAACTCTAACAACATATCCGGATTTAGAGTCTCGCCATCTACTTGGAATGAATTTAGACAACTCTGAAAAACATCTGCATCACATGTATGAAATCCCAATTCCAAGTAATGATAAACCTGACGTAGAGACTTATTATTATTGATAATGTCTATTAACTGTGCCATGATTTAAAACTCAATGTGTTATTGTTTTTCTTCCAGGATGCCTTCAGTTTGAAGGCCTTCTTCAATATACTTAATTTCATCCTTGATGGACTGTATAGAAGTGGCTTGATTATTGTTTTGCCAAGATTGAAACCATACACATAGTAATCCTATGCAAATAGAAACAATTGTTCCTATCAACAACACCAATTTAATATTATCAATTTCTTGTTGAGAGAACAGGCTTATCCATGTCACAAAAGCAGATCCAGCTATTCCAAAGAAACAAAATGCTACAGACATAAACCACTGCCCATTAGTTTTGCAACCATTTACCGTCGACTTAAGACGATTCCACTCCCTTCTATCCATTGCAAACGAATTATGAGAGGTTGGTAGCGTTACCGATCTATCCTCTTTATATATTATCGTATTTGTTGCCATGATTATTATTTATAGTAAGTGCTAGAACTTTGATACATAATTCCATCAGAGGTCAAAGGCTCTGGGTAAGCATCCAGCCCCCTTTCAAACGTAAACCATCACTTCAGCGTAACACCTATTTGTCAGGCAGTTACACTGAATTATTTTTGTAGATTATTTTCAGATTTGATTATTCCATCAAGAGGTGGCGCTAAGCTGCCTCTTTTTCTTCCTCTGTTTTGGAAAGATGTTTGTAATTGCAATGAGTTGAGATAGTTTTCATACTCTTCAAGGCTCAGATTCAGCTCTGACGCCCTTTCGCGTTTCTGACGTTCCAAATCGGCATTTCTCAATGAAAGCTCGTCACGCATCCCGGAAACGGCCTCCCTGATCTCGTCAAGACGGCTTCTGTATCCCGCATACCACCCTCTCCATTCGTCCGGAGTAATCTCATCTCGTTCCAGACGGACTTTCATCAGCTTCTTCTCATCATGCATGGCTTTCAGTTCCGCCATGCACTCACCGTTGTCATCAAGCGTGTAAACCTTACCCATATATCAATTGGATATTGATGAATGTAGTCCCGCATTACTTTCTCAAAAAATGGTGCAAGTCTTGTACAATCAAATTTACTTGTTTTGTCATGACGCCGCCCATTTTATTCAAATATTCTCTTGTCTCCATTTCAATGATTTTTGAATCTGGCGACAAAGATGGTGAAAACCGAACACAATAGATACAAACTCGTTTGTATTCATTGTTGAGGTGCCTCCCATTTTATCTAAAGGTATGGATTATTTTTAGGATGACATTACGCTAAAATGATGGCTTACCTTCTTCTTGGAATTCTTGGTGGACTTGCCGGGATTCTGTTCCTTATCGTCCTTACCTTTATTGTTCTGATTCTGAAGTTCCGCTATCTTAGCCTCATATTCGGCAGCCATGGCCTCCATCTCTTTTTTATGTTCCTCCTTCAATGCCAACGTTGTTTTGGTGACAGCCTCCTTAATAAGGCGGTCCACGTCATCCTTTCGGATCATGTTTGTGGCTATCTGGTTGAGCAGGCGAAGAACTTCACTGTCCTTCTCCTGAATCTTGGTGTCTTGAGGCATGGAAATGAAATGGTTATTGGTTATTGAGGCCGTGCGGGGTGGAACCATTGAGTGGTTATTGGTTGTGGGTTATTAGTTAGTGAGAGTTTAGAGCAACTTGCGAAAATTAGAAGAATATTTTATCTCAACCAAATTTGACCGTACCCAAGTTTCGGACGCTTACTTGCACATCGAGCAACGAGCATTGCATCGGTACGCCACAATGACTGTACCGTTCAGTTTCTTCTCTGCCATAAAAAATGATAAATCGAACAAGGACAAGTTCCTTTGGACGCTCACCTATTTGTAATAAACCCTAATTCGTTTTTCGAATCATTCAAATGCCACAACAGAAGGTGTTTGGATAAAAGCGGCATTTGATGCTTTCAGCATGGCACCTGTATCCTCCTTTATTGTAAGCATATCATCCTGACTGAAATAGTTTGCATCAAAAGGATCTAATGGCTCCACTCCAGGTGTTGAAATAACAAGATACTTTTTCTTGAACTGATCAGCATCAAGCTCCTTTGTTTCCTTAAAGATGTAGTTACACGTCGCCTTCAATTGGCTGATTCCGTCCAGCATATTGGAATGACGGTTCTTGGCCTCACAATACTTTAGCTCCAAAAAGAACAACCAACTTTTCCGATTGTCATTTCTCTCTGCATAAACTATACACTCGCATTGCGACACCAAGCTGCCGTCTTGCCTCTTGAAAACAGCCAGATTATGTTCGTTATTCACAACAGCAAATGGACATTTATTCTCATTGTGTATTGCAAATGATGGAATAATGCCATTCTCCTCAGTTTCCACCACAACACCCTTCTTATTTATAATCTCAGCATCGTGGTTCTCTATATAGTTGGTAAAATCAGCTATAAAGACCCCCTCCTTGTATGACTCGCTAATCATCATATTCCAACAACTTATTGAAGTCACCCATCACCTGCCTCATCACTTCGTTGAAATAATTCTTTCTTATTAAGCCACGTTCGTCTTGGATAGTCCCATTTATTTCGTCCTTCTCATTACGCACGCATCCGTCTTTTAAAGACCAAACAGACACTTCTTTAGGATTCAATGCATATTTAACGCAGTCAATTTCAGTTTTAACATTCTCTTCAAGATTCTCCTTCACCAAATATGCCATCAAACAGTTATTAAGAGCATACAAGACATATGGGCTATGAGTTGTCATCAACAATTTGTGGTTCCTCTCATTTTTTATCTCTGAGATGATGTTGAACAACAAATCCATCTGTGTTCGTGGAAACAAATTCTGTTCAGGTTCCTCTATAATAAATGAGGTACGCTCAGGCACAGTAAGTCTTTCCATTTCTGACTGGAAATCCCTAAGAACACTAACGGCCTGGGCATCAGCCTTATGTAGAAGGCCATTGACTTTCTTGATCAATTCTCCACGATTAGCAGTATTATACTCATCAGGGAACATCTTCTGAAGTACAATAGCATCTGTCAGCTGCTGTCGTATTTTTCTCAACTTGACTTCCGAGTCATAAGACGTTTTCTCTGCAAACAAATCGAAGTATTGATTGGAATAATACTGTATCATGATTTGCAGAGGTATCACCGATTGCAAACCACTCGACGCGCTTCCCAATGGGATACGATATGTTTTCCCATTGATATGTTCAATCTGATCTTTGTATTTTATTTCAGAAGGGTCATAGAAGTATCTTACTCCCAGATCAAGAATATCCGTCTTGTTGTCTTCGCCATAAGACTCACGGGCATTAAACCAGTCAAACAGAAAACTACGCAAGTTTGTCTGGCCAAATTCAAAGCCTTGCAATTCTGGGAGTGTAACCGAATTACGTTCAGATGGAATATAACAAATCTTTTCTCTCCTATATGCCTTTTGATCCTTCAACTGGATAGATTTCTGCCTACCCTTCAATGAAACACGTATGACATCCGTCTCAAACAGCACCTCTGATTCCTCGTCAAAGTAATTAATCATCTTATGGAAATCGACCATTAATGAAAGAAATGCATTCGCATCAGCAACGGCATTTTCGTCCATCATAGTTGCCACTTCCTTTTCAACCCAACTGCATGAACTCACAATTTTAGCAATGGTACTTTTCCCACTGCTTTGTGGACCTATGAAAACATTAACCCTATTCAAGTTAATATCGACGTTTCTAATTGGACCTACGTTTTTGATGACGATACGACTCATTTTATACTATTTGCTCATCGATAGATATATTTTTCGGGTGCAAAGATAGCGGACTTTCATCAAACAAACAAACTTTTTGCGATTTTTCACACTCAACCCACAACTCTCTTTAACCATTAACCGTTAACCGTTAATCGTTATTATTGGTATTGATTGACATGTTTATATTGCTCGCTCAGTTCCAACAACCTTTTGAACTTCTCTACACGTTCCTGCTTCATCTCCCCGGCATTCATCAGCTTCCGCTGGTGTTTCACCCAGTTGAGCATATCGTGCTCCTCAATTCTATGACGTGAGGGATTCCGATGATTAGTCTCTATGAAACTCTTCACCTCATTGTATCGTTTCTGCCAACGCTCCTCCTGTGTCATCGCGTCATCCCTTCCATCTCCTTCCCCACCATCTTCATCAGTTTCGGCAGCATCTGCTCGATTTTGAGGCACTTGACCTTGTCATAAGAGTAATCCATATCATCAAGGAGTTCATCGGCCTGATCTTCTGGCATGTCACCACCGAAGCCTGCGGCGACGATGGCGGTTGCTGCGAGCTTACGGACATCCTTTTCTTTCTCCAGATTATGCTTTCCTGACAGGATGATGGGCAACATCTCATAGATGATATTACAGTAATGTAACATCGTTGGGAAATCATCAGTTTCCTGAAGATAGGCATCCAGCATTTCCTCCTGATACTGACGAAGCAAGAGGAAATACCTTTCCTTTCTGATACTGCCTTTCAAGGACTGAGGCTGAGTCATCACCCAGAACAGGGCATGTGACAGGACAATACGATCATCAGAAGAGTGATAGTAAAATATACTATCTTTCTCTGAAGACCACATCTCATGCAGTCTCAGCTCCATTTGATCGAGCATCTGCTTACGTTGCTCTTTCAGCTCATCTTGTGTCATTTTGAAAAATGAAAGGTTAAGGATTATTGGTTAGAGGTTATAGAAGAGCCGAGTTAATCTTCCTCATAGCTGTAAGGTATCTTACAATGTTGCAGCAAGTGCAAGCATAAGGTCATGAGATCATCTACCAATTCATCACTGAACCTGTCGTCATTGGCAAGGGATAGGAGCTCCTGCAACGAATCGCAGACTGGGCAAGAACCATAACCTTGGTAGGTGATGACATATTCAAAACTGGATGGTTGATATATGGCTTCAGGAATGACATATAACAGCGTTCCCTGATATTTGCCATCGTCTATCTCATGTATCTTCTCTAAATCATATATATGTTTGTCTTTCTCCTCAAGATATGGATTCACGACATGTTCGAACAACAGTCTGACAATATCTTTGTATTGTCCAACGTCATTCGTCCGATGAGTCTGGAAATACTCTCTCAGCTTATCTTTGTTGGCATCCCATGCCTTTATGAAATCACGTATCATAATAAAGTCTCACTTTTTCGAATTGACAATTGACAGTTGACAATTGACAGTTTTATTATTGTCACACAGAAATCGCAGAAATCGCAGAAATTATTTTTGATGGAAGGATGTTTTAATTTGAACTGAAAATCTTAAGAACAAGCTCTTAGAATCTTTCATTTCCAATGAAAACCTTTATCACCTATGGAGATAAAGTTGTCTTGGGGAAAGACTGTTCCATCTGATTAATTTCGCTAACCGCTAACCCTTCTTTAACCGTTAAACATTAACCGTTATTCCTTTCCTTCGGCGGGGCTGAAATCACGTTTATTAATAAATAGCGTCCAAATTATTAATAAGTAACGCGCAAATTATTAATAAATGACATCGGGGGTTATTTCTGAAGGTCGCGGTTTACGATGTCGGAAACGGGCTTAAAATACTTCACCACATCGGACACGATACTATTACTGCTCTCCTCATCAACACGGTAGAGGGCTCGGTAGACACTATCTTTCGAGCGGTCGGGAAACACGTTGTGGATAAACTTCGAAAAAGTCGGAAAGTGGACTTTTCCAGAGAGCAGTTTCAGCTTGACTAAGGCATCGCGCAGATGTCCCCACTTCCAGGTGGCGAACTTAGCGCCCGGAGATGAATCGTCGTTCTTCTTCGGGCGGTTGATGTATGGACCTGCCTTGTGAAGCAGTTCGTAGAATTTGGCCACAGCCTCGTCATTGCCCCGAAAGTTCTGACTGAACTCCACTGGCAAATCGGGCTTGGCCGGTCCTTCGGTGGCCGAGGGCTCATGCTTCTCTTCTACATCGTCGTCACCTTCCTGTTCACCCTGCATCGGCAGATGGTGTAGGTGATAGATGCGGAACACGAGTTCAAACAGCTGACTCAGTTCGTCCTTAGTAATTTGGGCGCGCTCGGTGAAGAGGAACTTGCCGAAGCTTTCGGTCTGAGTGTCGAAGTCCTTGTAGATCTTCACATTCTGCATAAACTGGTTTCCGTAGCGGGTCTTTCCGATATCGTCTATGCACGCTTTTATCTGTTCGTCGCGCTCTGCCTCGATGCGGTCGTAAGGCGTACTGTTCATCCAGGTGGTCACCTTGGCCTTGGCCTTCAAGAAGGCAAACCTCCCTCCATACTCATCTTCTATCAGTATGCGGTCGGCCAGTCGTGCAAACTCTTTGCGGCTGATGGGTGAGGTGAGGCGCTGGTTGATGGAATAAAGCTCGTCGGAGAGTTCGTCGAGCACATTGCAGCATATTGTCTGCACAAACTGCGCATCATAGGAGATTTCTATCTCTGCTTCTCCGCGTGCACGAAGGTCGGATACCGACTTGTCCGACACGCGTGTGACATACTCCTTCCAGCTGTCGGCCACCACGGTCGTCATCACCTTCTGCTGTTCGACGAACCCTTTGACATCGGTATCCTCATAATAAGGTTTGCCGGTGTCACCTTCTTCGGTAGAGAGTACGGAGTAAAGGTCAAGCAGGAAGTGTTTCGACGGACAGTAGCGACTGAATTTGCGTGATGCTTCCTCATTTGCCGTCTCGGCCATCTCGCTCGAAATCTCAGCCATCCGCTCGTAGGCTCTGTAGAAGTCCACTTGGCTGGCCTCCTTAAAGGGCAGGTGGATCTTCCATCGGCGATTCATCACTTGCAGCTTCGAGAGAAGCATCTGTGCCTCGATGGCGATGGCCATGCGCAACGAGGTCTGCGTATGGTCATTGAGCACCGAACAGCTGACTTGATAGAGCTGGTCGATGGTGTCGAGTAGTGACTTCACGTCTGACGAGTCACTAATGGGTCCATTTAAGTTATTATAAGCCATAGGATCTAGTGGATTAGTCAGGGTCTGTCATATAGCGTGTCAAGGAGCCAGTCACCTCAATGTCATTTACTTGATATGACTAGAAAAACCACAGTACCTTTGCAACGGAAATCAAATCCAAGTGCTCTCACACATTTTGGAACAAGATACAGTCCATAGTAGGCTATGCGACTTTTCACAATTCATTATTTATTAACCCGCCGGGGCTCGGCAACAGCTGAGCTAAATACCAAGTCCCCTACCGGCAAGGGGCAGCAGTATGTTAACTGTTCATTTTCACAAAGTTTTCAACCATCTTCTTGAAGAGAACATGGTTATCGCACGTCTGGTCAACCAGCAGACGCTCGACTTCAACTCGTTCTGCGAGTATCTCGCTGACGGTGCCACGGTTACCAGTGCAGACTGTGCCGCAGTGCTCAAGCAGATAGAGACACGTCTCCCATTCGTGCTTGCCTTCAACTCGAAGGTGATCTGTTCGCCCGAGGGTCTCTGCTTCCGTCCTTCCATCAGTGGCTCTATCACCCAGAGCCAACTGAAGAAGAAGTTGCAGGAACGTCTTCTGGCCGATCCCACGCTGGATGTCGATGTGAATCGTGAGCTTCAGACCTCCGACCTCACCATCGATGACATCCAGGCCTCTATCGCCATCGACCTTCCAAAGGTGTGGCACGACCGCTTCAAAGCCAAGGCCAACTTCAAGCGTGAGAAGGTTGACTCCAACGATTCTACCGAGGAGCCGGACTCAACGAACACTGGCGGTGACAATACCGGTGGTGGTTCAACCAACAATGGTGGTGGCACTAACAACGGTGGCACTGACAATGGCGGTGACAACGGTGGCGGTGGCACGTTGATCGATGACGGCGAGTAGGTTCTAATCTCTCACAGAGAGTAATATGTAATGTCACACAGAAAGCACGGAAAGCACGGAAATTTTAATCCACGACTCTTTCCATTGAGCTCAGGATGTTGTCCGTGTTGAAGTTCACAAGTAGTCCTACCTTCTTGTTCATCAGTCGGAGGTAAGTGAGAAGTTGTTTCGCAAACACCTTCTTCATTTCCTCCACTGATTTGAGCTCTACGATGACATTGTCTTCTACAAGCAAGTCTAATCGTAGCTCGGTCTTCAACACATTTCCCTTATAGATGATAGGAACCTGTTTCTGTCTTTCCACTTTGAGTCCCCTTTGCTCCAGTTCATACACCAGTGCCTCTTCATACACTGACTCCAGGAGCCCAGGACCAAGTGCCTTATACACATCATACACAGCACCTCTTATCTCGTAAGTGATTTCATTCACTGTCATCTTTCTGTGGTTTCTGTGATTTCTGTGTGACCTAGTATTAACAATTTAATTCAGTGTGAAACAATGAAGAAGATTCTTATCAAGTGGATCTTAAAGATCCTTTCCAAGAACTTTGATGGCTCCAAGAAGGAGGTTACGAAGTTCGTGATTCAGGTAATCATCAGCATCCTTTCTGCTGTGCTCACCGCCCTGGGCGCCAGCGCCGCAGTGGTTCATTAATTCATTAGTGTTTAATCTTTAGTTGGGGAGCGCCCTCTTCTGGTGGCAGCCTGTGAGGGTGGCTCCTCTTAATCACAAAACATTCAAGTAATGCGAACACGAATTAAACGGATCTAACGAATCTCTCTTTTGATGGGACATTGGTGTTGGCTTTAGTATTTATAAAAACAAGCTTTTATCACACTTTCGCCATCATCAATGGCTTATTCACTCTGCAAGATGAATAAGGGTTTTATTTGGACTGAAGAAGTCTGCAAGCTCGTTTGCAAGATTGACTTCGTCTTCCTCAGGCGCGACTCGGCATAGTTCAAACGAGTTTGACTCTGCACTCGCTGCTCCTTCGGTTCTGACAAATTTAAAACATTCTCCATCATGAGAAATATATCTGTGAATATCTGTGTTATCTGTGTGACTTATTATTAACTAATTAAAATTGAAAGTATATGCGAAAGATTACATCTATTGTTGTTCATTGTGATGGGATTATGCCTCACCAGCATAACACCATTGCGAAGATTGATGCCTACCATCGCTCATTAGGATGGAAGTGCGTCGGTTATCACGTGTATATCCAAAGGGATGGCACGATTGAGTATGGTCGTCCCATTGAGGAGCCGGGTGCTCATGTGGCGGGTCACAACAAGTATAGCATTGGGATCTGCTATGAGGGTGGACTGGATGCGGCAGGGAATCCTGCTGATACCCGTACACCGGAGCAGGTGCGTGCGTTGCGTGAACTTGTGGAGCGTCTGCATGAGCGTTTCCCTAACGCTATCATCGTGGGGCATCATGACCTGAACCCGAGGAAGGCATGTCCATGTTTTGATGCTGTCAAGGAATATTGGGATTTACAACCTTAGAGAATTGACAGTTGACAGTTGACAGTTGACAATTGGCGGTTTTGTTAATTGACAGTTAATAATTGAGAGGTTAGCGGTTAGGGGTTAGCGGTTAGGGGTTAGCGGTTAGCGGGGGCTGACGCGATGAGGGTTGAGAGGTAACGGTTAACCCTTTAACCTTTCATTTTATAATATTGTAGGAAATACTTTTGTTGAAGCGTGAGTTCGTCTGAAGGCCAAGTTGCGATGGCGGCTTGGGCGAGTTGGCGGTAGGTGTCGTCGCCTGTGCGGAGGTGGAGGAGGGCGAGGAGTTGGGTGTTGTTGCCGTCAGGGTCTTCTATGTCTTTGAGGAGGTGGAGGTTTTCTTTGGCGAGGTCGAGGCACTCGGCTTCGATGGAGTATTGATGCCGGGGGTTGAGCTGCATGGCGATCTGGACGTTGAGCAGCCAGAGGGCTTCCATGGAGGGGAGGCGGCATCCGGGGGCGCGGTGGACGGTCTTCACCTTGCCGTAGTCGCTGAAGAGGCGCTGTTCGGCTTCCTTGGAGAGGAGGTCGGTGAAGTGGGGGGAGGTGTAGCCTTCGCTGAGGAGGGTGAGCCAGTAGTAGCTGTCGGTGCGGAAGGTTTCATCATCACGTTTGCTGAGGGTGGCAGTGAGCTGCTGGACATAGTCGGCTTCGATGTCAGAGAGCATGCGTGCCTCGTCCGAGTCCTCGGGGAGGGTGGATTGGAACTGCTGGATCTCCAGGAAGAGGAGGTCGTAGGCAGTCTGGTATTTGGGACGCCCTAGGTCGGGGATGGTGGTGCGGAGGGCGTGGTAGGCGGAGATGAGGGAAGAAGTTGTCAAGTTGATAGTTGATATGTAATCGGTTAGCGAGAGGCTAGCGCGGTGTGTGGTGGCTCCTGCGCCTCCTTCTGAGGCTGGGAAAAACAATAATTACCGATAATTGACAATAATTTTGTCCAATAATAATAGTTGAGAGGTTAGAGGTTAGAGGTTAGCGAGTTTTTTCTTTATTTTGAACATTAATTACCATGTAATCGATCATGTAATTTTTCATTAATTATTTGGTCACACAGATCGCACAGATCACACAGATTTTATTTATTGTCCCGCAGAAATGAAGGAAATAAAGGAAATTATTTTCGACCACGGATTGAGCGAATGATACGGATATTATATCTCTCGCGGAAATCGCAGATAGCGCAGAAAGGATTTTCTGATGGATTCATTGAGGTGGTAGATGTATTTTTGAAAATAAACTTTCACCATACATCACTCACATCAATGGCTTATTCACTCTGCAAGATGAATAAGGGTTTTTATTTGATCCGAAGAATCTTGAAAGTGAACTTTCAGAGTTCTTCTGACAAATTAAAACATCCTTCCATCAGGGATAATTCGTACTATTCGATTAATTCGTGTTCGTATAAAATATCTGTGGAAAATGTATCTGTGATATCAGAGCGGTTGTATGTCCTGGATGTTGATTTCGGTGAAGATGTAGTGGGAGGTGCCCATTTCCATCTTGAGGACGATGTAGGAGGATTTGTCTTTTTGGGAGAGGAATCCTTTGATGCCTTTGAGGGGGCCTTGGGTGATTTCGATTTCCTGGCCCAGTTCCAGTTTGTCGGTGGTGATGGTGACGGGTCTGGGGGCATTGGTGAGGATCTTCTCTAAGGATTGGCGTTGTTCCTCGGTGATGTAGGCATAGACTCGTTTGCATTGCTCGCGGTCGGAGGCGAGTCGGTTGATCATGAAACGGTGGACGGAGGGGTACCTGAGGAGGATGTCCATGAGTTGGGTTTCGGTGATGTGGACGAAGATCTTGCCGGAGAGGACGGGGATCTCGCGCTTGTAGCGGTTGCGGGACTTGTACACTTTTTCCTCGACTCGGCAGGCGAGGTACACATCGTACCCGTCGTTCTGGAGCATGGTGCGGATGGTACGTTCGCGAGTGGGCTTGCATTCGGCGATGTACCACTGGCAGTTTTTGGGGGTGTTGGTGTCCCGGTGAGACACGGCAACGCCAGAGCCTTTATGCAGTTCTGCACGGCTCATTTCGACATTTTGGTTTGTCTCTAATTCCTTAGCCACGATATAAGATCTGACTCTTCTTTTGGATTTTCAGAGTCTGTTTCGTGTACAACTCTTCGCAAGAGGTGTAACGATATGAGGTGCAAAGGTAAGAATTATTTCTTAAATAAAGGGAAAATGAAAAGTGAAAAGTGAAAAATTAATAAGAAATGAAAAGTGAAAGGTGAAAATTGAAAGTTAGGGGGGGTAATTATATGTTTACTTCAACATTAATTATCATGTAATTGACCATTAATTATTCGTTAATTATTTTTTGTCACACAGATCGCACAGATCACACTGATTTTGTCTTGTTTATGTCACACAGAAATCACAGAAATCACGGAAATGTTGTTATGCGAACACGGATTGCACGGATTTGACGGATTATCCTGATGGAACATTGGTGTTGGCTTTAGTATTTATAAAAAAGAGTTTTTATCATACTTTAGCCATCATCAATGGCTTATTCATCTTGCAGAGTGAATAAGGGTTTGAATTTCTTTGAAAAGCTTATGAGAGCGAGCTTTCAATACTTTTCCAATAAATTAAAACGTTATTCCATCAAAGTTTATCCGTATGATCCGTGGAATCCGTGGTTGAGGAGAAGTGGTGAGGGGGTGAAAATTAATTATTACCTTAATGCATAGTAGCCGCCTGTTTTCTTACTACCACGACGTTCAATATAGGCATATTTCAACAAAAAGCGGATATGTTTATCTACTGTGCTAAAAGGTATATCTAATAAAGCCGAGATTTCAGATGCCTTGCAATTAGGATGTTCTTGGATGAATCTCAATGTCGATTTCTGGCTTTCATTTAATTCGCCATTTAATTGACCATCTAATTGACCATTAATTATTCGTTAATTATTTTTTGACTAATGAGAGGCTGTGCTTGGCATTGTGCTTGCCCAATCGGTGGGTTCTTTCGATGATACCGTTTGCAGCGGCAGCAAATTTTGAGAGGTCGGCTTCGTGAAGAGGATAATACATGCTCACCACTTCGTTAATACCCAGACCTTTTCTATGCATATATGCAAAACTGCGGCGCGAGAGCCACTGATAGTAGGCAAGCACCCAGCCTGCCCAATACTCGGGACCCACAGTATATGTTCCGTCGTTCTCCTCCAGAACCGTTCCACCAGAGGCTTCCACCACACTGTCGGCCAGCTCGGCTCCCGACATGCCCACAAGATAGCGGGGGTTGCCCGCTGCGAACTGGCGTGACACGTCGCACGAGAGGAATTTCTGGTAGAAATCCTCTATTGAGTAGCCGTATTTGCGCACACCGCAATCCAGCATCACGGCAAGGTTGCGCATGGCACCGTTGAGATATGTCTTCTTATATGCCCTGGCCATTTTTCCAATTGTTTCTGATGATGTCTAATACGTATATCTCTCGCTCAGCCACGGGTTTGGAAGCAATCTGGCGGTATCTGGTACGGGCTTCCTCATCACGAGACTTGTACTTGGCGAAATACTCCTGACGAGGAGCTTTGATTGTCTCCACGAAGCTGAGTGACTCGAAAGCCTTCTTTGACTTCAGCACAACCTGCTCGCCCAGTTTGCCAAGCCGCATGGCCTCAGACAGGTCGGACAGTGAGAGTGTACCGTTCACAAAGTCACCCGCATAGGAGAAATAGGAGTCGTTGGCACGGTATCCAATGATGACGTCGTACTTCTTATAATCAACCTTGAAATTCTCCAGCAGATAGGTCCTTGCCCGCTGCGGAAGACCGTCGGCCACATTGAATTTGCGATTCTCAAGCAGGATGGTCAGCCAATGCAGGATGTTGTACTCTGGTGCGTTAAGGTTTAATACGCTAAGCCCGCTGCAGTCAAGTAGATAATGATTGGCATATCCATCACTGTCGGCCGAGCAAGCCCATTCCTTGGCCAGCTCTGCATGTTCAGTGCAATAGAAGCCTCGGCCATAGTCGTTATATGGCTTGCCCGCACCAAATACTGGCTGCTCTATAATATGGTCTGAACCATGATAGATGTCAATCAAATCAGGCATGTGCAATACGTACGCTTTTAATTTCTTTCAAAATATAGGGCAAAGATATACCTTTTTTTTTATTCCACCAAATTATTGGGTAAAATTTTTGGGGAGGGGTCTTATCAAGTTGATAGTTGACAGTTGAGAATTGACAGTTAAAAATTAATGGGGAAATTATATGGATGATTAATGGGAATTATATGTTTTTCTTAACTTTCAACATTAATTACCATGTAATTGATCATTAATTATTCGTTAATTATTTTATGTCACACAGATCGCACAGATCACACAGATTCTGTCTTGTTTATGTCACACAGAAATCACAGAAATCGCGGAAATGTTTAGAGCAGTGAGAACAGAGCCAAATGCATTTGAGCTATGTCGAGTCGCGAAGAACTTCGCTGAAAGCAAATGTTGTTATGCGAACACGGATTGCACGGATTTGACGGATTATCCGTCAGATTCGTGTTCGGGAAAAAGAAGCGTGAGAGGTGAACTTCACAGGAATGGGGTCATATAAACAGGAAGCAGAATGGTTT
>JAEEGG010001825.1_pt1 | contig 56498 bp, 46 predicted proteins | sample 9134161 | NCBI WGS metagenome assembly JAEEGG01 (sample SAMN16246543, study PRJNA631951) | gut metagenome | biome: gut microbiome; feature: rumen; material: CR-attached | host: Bos | place: Iran: Karaj | collected 2018-10 | reverse complement strand
TCCCTGAAACGGCCACGGCTCTTGTCAACCACGACGATGCTCACCGAACCTGAACGATTTTTCTTCTTGCGTACAAACATGCCGCAAAGGTACGAAAAATAAGCGAGTCACCCAAATCACCCAAATTCAAACTTGCAACTAATTGATAATCAGTATACAAAATTTTAATTGACAAAAATCGACGAAGTCAGGAAGATACCCAATCTTATCTCCCGCCGTCAGTTCAACGACCGTCGTAAGACAACGAGCAGCCTATGCGAAGAGATTCGCAAGCGTATAGCTCAGGCCATCGATGGAGGCGAAGAATATTACTGTATAGACTCTAAGCCGATAGAGGTCTGCCGTGCTGCACGTGGCAACCGCTGCACGATGGGTCGTACAGGTGATTTTGCCGCTCCAGACTTTGGCTATTGTGCATCTCAGGACATCTATTATTATGGCTATAAGCTCCATGCTCTCTGCGGGTTAAGCGGTGTCATACACTCCTATGACCTCTCGAAGGCAAGCGTTCATGACATCAACTATCTGAAGGATATTAAGCAGGGCTATTGCAATATTAAAATCTTCGGCGACAAAGCCTATATCAGCAAAGACATCCAGCTTGACTTGTTCGAAACAGCCCATATAGAATTGGAATGTCCCTATAGGGAGAACCAGAAAGATTGGAAACCTACGTTCATCCCCTATGCCAAGGCAAGAAAGAGGATTGAAACCTTGTTCTCACAGTTGACAGACCAGTTCCTGGTCATCAGAAACTACGCTAAAGAGACATGCGGCCTGTTTGCCAGAATCATCGGCAAGATAAGTGCGCTGACCGTATTACAATATGTGAACTACATTAATGGAAAACCCTTAGGCAGGATCAAGTACGCACTAAATTAATTCCGCCAACGGGTATATAATATATAGTATTAACCGTTTCTGCTCCGTTTTCGAAAGACTGTCAACTGTCAACCGAAGAAACTGAAGACATCGGGCAAAATAACACGGTTTTGCCAAAAATGGGATAAAATTTGGAATCGGGCAAAAAATGTTGTACCTTTGCACTCGCAATGAGAAACAAACCGGTTGAACGACCAAATTTACGGATACACGCAGCAGATAGAATTTCTACGTGCACTATGAAAGACTCCCACGCGTGAAGCTCAAAACAACGTCTGACGAACGGCAAAACAGTACTAACCAATGATCAGCGAGGCAGCCACACAAAAAGGAAAGGAGAGCCCCAATGACGAAGCCCTCCCTTTCACAAATATAGTAGAAGTAGCGATTACTCGTAACGCTTGCGATTGTTCTTGAAGATGAAGATGTTGACCGTATAGTCGAAGATCAGCCACACGGCCAGGTCGATGGTGAAAATCCACATGGTGCCGACCTGCATCTTGACTCCCAGCATCGTAGCCAGTACGATGAGCAATGACATGAAGATGAGGACGCCCATCGCCCAGCGGGCACTCAAGCCTGTGCGAAGCAGTTTGTGATGAATATGGTTCTTGTCGGGCAGGAAAGGATTATGATGATTGCGAAGACGCACGATGACGACACGCACGATGTCGAACATAGGAAGCAGCATCGTGGATAGGCCGATGATCAGAATCTCCTTCGGGAAAGCCATCCCCGACTCGCCTGCCATGTTGATCAGCAGGAAACTCACCAGATAGCCCAACGTGAGGCTGCCCGTGTCGCCCATAAAGATCTTATGCCCCTTCTGAATGTTCCCATACACATTGTAGACCCAGAACGGAAGCAGGATGCCCAACATGCCAAAAGCCAGAAGCAACAGGAGATGCTGGCCACGCACAGCAGCCGCCAGTCCCAACGTACAGAGGGAAACAGAACAGATGCCAGCTGCCAGACCGTCGAGACCGTCAATCAGATTAATGGCATTGGTGACGTAGACCACAGCAAAGACGGTGACGGGTATGCCGATCCATACCGGTATCTCGTTGATCCACAGCAGCCCTGAGAGGTCATGAATCCACAGATCGGACAGCGGGAACAGCAGTGCACAGGCTATCTGAACCATGAATTTGGCCTGATACGTCACACCTATCAGATCGTCGACCACTCCGACAAGATAGAGCATCATCATACCCACAAAGAGCAGGACAAAGCGGATGAACAACAGATCAAGACTGGTGGTGACATAAGGAATGCCGAACATGACCCAACACCCAATGACAAGACAGACGCACATGAGAAGGATGGGCAAGAACGTAATACCACCAAGACGAGGCACCGGCGTATCATGCATCTTACGGTCGTCGGGCATGTCGAACAGCCGCTTACGATGGCTCAGGATCAGTACTCTTGGGATAAACAGCCAGCCCAGCACTGCCGACAGCAGGAAGGGAGCTGCAATGGAATATGCGGTTATCATCAATTCATCCATGGCGTTTCTATCATATCACGGTTCTTATTCTTGAAATAGCTGATCACCACCTGCAGCACCAGCCAGCAAGAGACGTTACCTATCAAGAGCAGGGAAAGGTTCCACTCCATCCAGACACCTACCACATTGAGCAGGACAAAGAATGCCGTAACAGCTATTAGGGTAATCAGAACGTATCCTGGGCTCATGCCACCCATCATCAGGCGGTGATGAATGTGGTTGTTATCACGGTCGAACACACTGCGATGGTTGACCGTACGCATGATGGCAACACGAACAACGTCGAACATGGGCAGCAACAAGGTGCCGAAGCAGACCATGATAATGCCCTCAGGCAGTGTCTCACCTCCCTGGACGCTTAAGGCCACCACTACGAAACTGAGCATGTAGCCTATGGTAAGACCTCCCGTATCGCCTAGATAAATGTTACGCCAGCCGATACGCCAGCCCATCATGTTACGCAGGAAGAATGGGATCAGCATGCCCACCATAGCCGAGCAGATCATCAGCAGGAAGGGCTGAGAGGCGATGAATGCCAGAATGCCCAAGACGGAGAAAGCCAGCATGGACAGCCCGGAGGCCAGTCCGTCGATGTCATCAAGCATAGGGATGGCATTCGATATGAACCAAATGGTGAGCAATGTGGCAAGAACGCCGATCCAGCAAGGCAACTCATAAATGCCAAGCAAACCATGCAGGTCGTTGATCCAAAGACCAGACAAGGGGATGAGGGCGGCTGCCAGGAACTCGATGGTGAGCTTGGAGACGAATGATACACCGATCAGATCGTCCATCACGCCAAGGAGATACATCGTGGTCAGGCCTGCTATGGCAAACATATACTGCACAAACGATTCCTCGGTCTCGCCAGCAAGAAGGGAGTGCCACTCATCCATCAGACAAGCCACGACCGCTGCTCCGGCACTGATAATCAATATCGGGAACAGAGAGACCCCACCAAGGCGCGGTACAGTACGTTTACCCTTGTCGCTCAGACGCGGCGGGAGATTCAATTCCTTCTTGACGCTCACCATCAGGATACGCGGAATAATATACATGGCCAATGCTACTGACAGCAGTAGCGGCACCATCATGGATAAGTATAGCATTTGATTATTTGATAAACTCGTGAAGTTTGTAGAAATAGCGCAGACTGAGCAAGAAAATGTTAGAATGTACCCCATGGGCCCGCAATGCCCGCAGATGCTCCTGCATGATCTTCTTACGGCTTGCAATACCTGCCGTCGAGGCACCGCCGGTGCGCATCGTGACAAAGTCCTTACGGATATATTTTGTCTTGATGCGATGGATATAGATCAGTCGCAGGAGGTTCTCGAAATCGGCGGCAATGGTGTACGACGTATCGAAACTGCCGTATTTCTCATAGACAGCCCGGCTGCAATAGAACGAGGGATGAGCGGGCATGAGGCCAAAACGCATCAGGGGGCGACGGAATACAGACGAGGAATAATAGCGCACCGACTTGGTGACATCATCGTTCTTAACATAGTGGATGTCAGCATAGACTGCGTCCATCTCACCAAGCAGGAAATTACCTGCAATAGTCTGGAGAACATCGACGGAAGTGTAGAAATCGTCGGAGTTAAGGATGCCTATCACATTTCCCGTGGCCATGGCAAAGCCTTTGTTCATCGCGTCGTAGATGCCACGGTCTGGCTCACTGATATATCGCATCTTGCCCTCGAACTTGGGCTCGTATTCCCTAATGATGTCGAGCGTGCCATCAGTAGAGGCGCCATCGATCACGATATATTCATACCCCTGCCAGGTCTGGCGAAGGATGCTGTCCATCGTGTCGCGAAGGGTAGCCTCACTGTTAAATGTGGCCGTTATTATTGAAATCTTCATCATAAGCCTTTTCTTTTTAATTGATGGATGTCGCGTGCCACAATCCAGCGGAACCTCAGTCTTTCCGACAAGGAATAGGCACTAGGACTGGAAGCCGTGGATGCATTGTCACCATGACGGCGGTAATGCATCAGCTTATCTGCTATAAAGCATACTGAATATCTGAATGCGGCCACATTGCCAATCCATATATCATGCATGGGGATGTCAGGCGGGAAAGGCAGTGAGGCTTTAAGTACATTCCTGCGGAATGCCATGCAGCACCCCAGATAGCCGTTCTTCACCAACAGGTTATAGTATTTGCCAGAACGTGTGCCATTGACAGCGTAAAAGGAACCTTCCAATACACGTTCTTCGGCATCCATCGTACGGCAGTCGCTCACCACACAATCATACTTCTGCAGCCAACGCATAGTCACCTCCACCTTATCAAGCATCCACAAGTCGTCCTGGTCGGAAAGAAAGATAAAATCCCCCTTGGCGTGCTTCAACGCGTTCTCAAAATTCCAGACTGGAGAATGCCGATGAGGCCCCTCAATGATACGGATTCGCGGATCACCGAGCTGATTGATGACAGACAGGGTCTCATCCGTTGAGCCATCGTCGGAGACAATGACCTCATCCCCCTCTTCCAACTGGCTCAAAATAGAGGTGATCTGGCGCCCGATAAAACGCTGACCGTTATATGTAGCAATGCAAACAGAAATCATTAGATGTTTTTAAACAGATAAGTAAAGAACCGTGTACTACGCGTACGACAGGTAAGTGCCAACGTGTGCCTCAGTACATCTATACGAACCATATTGGATATCAACTTGTTCTTCCTGGCATGCCTGGCACCCTCGACATAAAGCCGAAAGCGACGGAACAGGTGCTCCTTGCTCTTCTCCTCGTTAGAGAACGACTGTCGGGCTACACTATCAACCAGACAGAAACGGTCGGACACCAAGGCCAGCCGTGAGAAGAAGTCAAAGTCGGCAAAGTCAAGACGAATGTCATTATTATAGCCTCCAGCTTGGACAAATGCAGAAAGACGGATACAGGCTCCACTGTTGACTGGCAAATAGTCAGTAAGACTATAGACACCCTCAGAGAGCAATGCTCCCCGTTTATGACGAATTCCACGATGGCTGGGAGAAAAGGGCATATCTTCCCCAAAAAGCAGCTGCGGCACAAAAAGGCTGATATCCGAATGACTCTTCACAGCCTGCTCCAACACCGAAAGATAGTCTGGCTGAAACTGCGTATCCTCATCCAGCAGCAACAAGGTATTATAGAAACCATTCTGACAGGCAAGATGAGCCCCAAAGTTATAAGCAGCGGAGACACCACCATTATCAGGATCGTGGTGATAAATGACCGTAGCCGACTCATACCTCTGATTCAGAGGTTTTGGCGAATTGTCATAAACCAGTATCTGACAATCCCTGACATGACTCAAGAGGGAACACCAGATATTTGTCTGATGAAAATCAGCGTTATAGATGACTACGACTGGTAAAATATTCATCTTGAGAGAGTCTGTAACAGATGGCATACGACAAGAGCACAATGCCCATGCCAATAGAATTGTTGATATATGGATTAAAACACGACTGCAGGTAAATCATCATCGTTACCGTCATGAAGAAGGCAGCCTCCTCCTTGTACTTCCCCACTACCGCATTACCATAGGCAAGGATGGCATACAGAAGGGCTATCCAGAAGGCCAGTCCGAAAATGCCCTGATGATGGAAGATATCAAGATAAGATATCTCCATGTGGGCAGGACGTTCTGGTACGCCTTGTCCAAAACCGTGCCCCACGAAGAACGACCACCACGTGACGCGATCGAAAACCTCGTTGATCGTAATCAGTCGGACCTGGTCGCTTTCGTCTCGATTCTCCAAATATGTATCGTCGAAGGAGAACAGCTCCAATACTTCTGCCACCTCATAGAGCAAGAGTATAATCAGCATGAGGGCCACTATCTTATAAATATTAACCTCATGGGTTTTCAGATAGAAAGCCAATATACCGAAGGCCAGCAGGATATAGAGTCCTCGGGTATAGGTGAAATAAATAGCCACAATAGTCAGGAACATCCATACATACTGTTTCCTTCGAAAGAAACCAAGCGCCCCAATGGGAAGAAACACAAAGCCCTTGTAGAAGAGAGAGCTGCCCACACCTCGGAACATGAAAGAACCAGAATCATCAACGGCATGGTAATAATATCCCTGCATGGAGAATAGTCCCAAAACATCAGTCAGCGTCATATAGATCAGATACAACACCGTCATTATCTTCACACAGAGCAATAAGATATCAAGTACTCGCTTGACCATCAGCTCTGATGTCATCATATAGTAGAAGAACAACAATATGAGAAAATAGGTCAGTGGCTTGAAATCAACCATCACGTACACTGGATCAGAATCAAAGATGTAAACCAGCATAAACGAGAGGGCCGTCAAGAAGATATAAGCTATCATAAAGGCCAATATCGACTTCGGGAAATCGTCGGTGCGGATGAAAAGATAGGCGCTAATGCCTACACCAATGAAGAAATTGATCATGCGAAGGGTAAAGGAACCGAAAAACTCCAGATCCTGTCCACTTCCCATGAGGAAAAGTTCAAAGAGAAAAACATAGAAGAAGTACCTAAGGTACTTATTGTCTGTTGTCTGACTATCTGCCACCACGCTTAAAGAAACCTATCAGATAATAACACCATCGCATATTCAGAATAGGCGACAGCATCTTACCTATTTTATACTCCTTGCTGTTGATCAGCGTCTGATATTCATCACTCTCCACCGGATTGAAAAAATAATTGGAATAAATATCCTTATGATTTTCCCATATCTGATGCCGAATCCTGGCATAGGACTTGAAAGAATTACGATTTCTGGAATCATATTTCATCCGATAGAAAAAAAGGTATTCGTCAATACGATGAACGATATCTTCCTCTTTAAGAAATGAAAGCCAGAAGTCCCAGTCCTCCAGGCCTTTCACCATCTGGGGGTTGTAGCCTGGGGTCTTGTCAAAATCCTTCCTGCGGTATAAAGCCGTACATACCAACACGTTACGGCATATAATACGGTGATAGTCGTACTCCGGCAAATTGTAATTAGAGTTCTTAGCACCAAACAAACGGGTATTCGTACATACAACCTTCACCTCAGGATGCTGTTCGATATAGGTGACGGTCTTCTCAAGATACGTAGCTGCAATCTTGTCGTCGGCATCCAAAGGCAGGATATATTTCCCCCGACTCTGGCGAATGGCCGTATTACGCGCTACACTGACTCCTTCGTTGAACTTATCGATATAATGGAACCGTGCATCATCCTCACAGAACGACTTCATCTTCACCAAAGAATCATCCGTAGAACCATCGTTGACAACAATACACTCGAAATTGGTAAACGTCTGCTTACTGACGCTCTCCAACGTCTCGAGTATATACTTACCCTGATTAAAGCAAGGAACGATGATGGAGACTAACGGTTTTCTATGCTTAGCCATAAATCAGTATTACATAAAACGAAACAGCAGTTTCAGATAAGGAATAGCCAGATATGGTGGTAAAAGGAGATGCAAATCACGCAACTGTTTCCGAAGCTGAAGACCATTTGTGGCACAGCATTCTTTCCAAATGACGTTCATATTCTTGCGCTGGTCCTGATAGAACTGACTAAACAGGTGAGGAGCCTCAGTGTAGATGGAATTGAGTGTGATCATCTGGAAGTTCTGAATCAAATTGTGTACATCCATATTACGACTGAGATGATGCTGGCTGGAGAACTCACACATTTCTTTAAGAATCACATTAATACAACGGCAACGACGCTCATGATTCTTCTTGACAGTTATACTACCTTCACGAATCTTATACAGATAAGTCACATGACCTACGGCAAATAAAGACTGGGCCAGACATGCAATCTGAAAACTCCATAATTCGTCTTCATGAATAATCCCTTCGCAGAAACGAAGATGATTTCCATTTAGAAATGCCATGTGATAGAGCTTATTGACGGACATCAGATACCAGTCCTTTACCCGATAAGCACGCAAGACTTCTTCACCATAAAGGGTGGCTCCATCCTGTAAGCGAAGCGGATCCATTTGTTTGCTGGTACCAATAAGCTGATAGTCGCCAACTACAAAATCAAAATCCTGCTGCTTCAAAGGACTAGCTAGAAGCTCAATACAGTCAGGCGTTATCTCATCATCACTGTCAAGGAAATAGACGTAGTCGCCTGTCACAGCATCAATACCAGTATTGCGGGCGGCAGACAATCCCTTATTCTGCTGATGATGAATAATCCGGAAATCAATCTCCCCAGTATAGGACTGCAACTTGCGTTCAATCAGCGACATGCTGTCATCTGTGCCGCAGTCGTCCACCAGAATGCATTCCATAGGGCCCTGCCATGTCTGATTCATTACACTATAAAGACACTCCTCAATATAGGGTGCCACATTGTAGACAGGGATGACAACAGATATTTTTATCTCTTTGGCCACGGAAAATCCAATTGTCTTTTACTAAACTTGGTACCAAGAATGCAGTAATAGAAATAATACAACTGGAATAGGAAATCTGAATCATGTACCTTAAAATATGAGGTATAGAAGAAATCCCATCGCATATGCCGATATCTGACATCGATATCAATATTGCTCTCATCAACAGAATACTGGCGATCCAGTACAAAATAAGCATATTTCAATGCCCCCAAGCGATCTTTCGCAGGCAATTCGCTATTGATGGCAGAAACCAACTCGTCACGGCTCTTCATGTGATAGCACGCGCCAGTCATCTCATAGAAAGAACGGCCTACCAGAATAGAAGGCTTCCCCCAATAACTGGCCTCGACACCTGTAGAAGAGCCAAAAGTCACCACCTTGTCACAAGCATCCATCAATGCGTATGAACTGACTTTGCTCTCAGGTGGAATAATCGTAATATTCGGATATTTACTCAACTCATACAGTTCCATATGAGCTTTATGTGTAACGCCCTTCAGATTCGGATGAATACGAAGATAGAAATGGATACCAGGGGCTGCATGCTGCAACATGAACTCGATGGCCTCATACTGAGAAGCGAACAGATTACCTTTCTGCCATTCCTCACCCAATGCAGCAATTTCATCCTGAGAGGAGTTATAGATAGCAATGTTTAACCGCAAAGCATCAAAGTCCTCAGGGAGTTTGTCTTTCTGCTGATCTTTAGTGTAAACCCGCGTGTCGAAGACAAGAATGCCATTGCGACGCTTCTCGTAAAATGAAGAGGCCAGGATAGTTTTCTCCTCCAAAGTTTGAGGAGAACGTTCCCACAGATCTTCAACCATTTTTCCATACAACTCGATATTCAGCGGCCACTCGCCTATGAATCTGATTTTCTTATAGGGTTCAATATGGCCACCTACACCCTCAAGAGAGACAAATTCAATACCCATAGTTCTGGCTATATCATAAAAAAGCCGATTCTCGAATAAGCGACCATTATAAATCAACACCTGTTCAGGCTTCAATTCTTCCAACATCCGATAAGCATAATCTACAAAGTCGCACAGATTTTCCATTAAGGGAAGTGCCCATGCCATAAAACCATCCCAATTGGCCATATCCAAGTCGCGGGTAATATCGTAATACATGGAGAGAACGGATATACCAACCTCCACCTGACGATACTTAAACAACTTGACTTCTTCAGCATTTTTCAAATTGAGGGTCCTCTGCTGATGATCAAAATCTGACGGGTAGACAGGCATAAAGCTAACCCCCTCGCCAAATCTCTTCTGATATTGACGATACATATAATGACAGAACTTGCAGACGCTATGATGCCCACTAAGGTTCATAAAACACGATGGCAACGCACAATGACAGTATGCAAAGTAAATCATATCACCATTCTTCCTACTAGTAAGAATGTCATCCAATATGATTCCCACATGGGGAGCTGCCAGAGAACACGAGCTATAATATAGTTTCTTCATTGAATAGTCAGATTAGACCAACTCACTCAGTCTGTATCTGCGATAGAAACAGAACAGAGCAAGAGCTGTCAAAAGAGTTAATATGACCTTCAGCCAAATACCCATATACATCAACGCATTGGCCAGCAAGAGGTCTGATAGTATTATAACTAATATGAGTAGAATGAACCCGAGATTACCCAACCATTCCTTGACGTTTTTTTTATAATAACCAACAAAAAACGGTATCATCAACTGGCTCCAATATGAAATAATTGTAGAATAAATAGCCACTCGATATCCATAGAAAGGAATCAACGCATAACACAAGATGAAATTGAGGGCACCTGGCACAAACACCAACCATAACAACTGCATCGTATTCTTCTCAATGAAGACCGGAGTACTCATAAACACATAGAAAGAGAATACCACATTGGCAAAACAGAGTTGGGAAGCGATACCACACGATTGTGCCAGATTCTCATTACGGATCAATAGTGAATATATCTCAGGCATCCAAAGACAAATGCAGAATGTGGTTGTCAAGGCCACTGCCTGACAAAGAAAATACAACTTCCTGTATGTGGGAAAGTCAGAATTACGATAGGCACGTTGCATCTGAGGCACTAAGGCCGTTACCAAGGCAGAAGTAATCACCACAGCATAATCCCCCATCGTACTACCATGACTGAAAAGACCAATCTCATCATATGATATATGATACTGACTCATAACGATTCTTGCAGAACTCGTCAACAGGACAAAACCCATGGCATGAGGAACCAAAGGAAGAGCTATTTTAAGCATATTCTTGATTCTCTGCCTGTTACGATCCCAGATCGGACGAATATCAATGTCAGCCCAAACAAACTTCAGGAACACCGTAAAAGTAAAGACTGCCGCTACGGCATTGGCTGCTGCCAGTCCCCAATACCCCAGACGTAGGAAATAGATCATCACGAACGACACCAACATACCTGTCACAGAACCCAGAAGATTTGTGAACACCAATGGCTTAGGTGTCTCTCGCAATGGGAATAGATGCTGTGCCAATATACCATTTGCCAACAGGAAAATCGGGACTGCACCTATCGCACAAAGAAGTACTTTGCTCAAGGAAACATCCATCGGCAACGTGAAAAGCAGTATACACATGTTCAGGACTCCAAAGCATAACGATGACAGAAGCATGAGCATAAGCACCCTACCCCATACCAGGTTATAATTTCTTGGGTATTCGAAGAAGCTGTTTGTCAGATGGACATGCAGTCCCAAGGGAGCAATAGAGATAAACAGACTCGTATAGGATGTCATCACGCCATATACTCCATAATCAAAAGGAGTCAAGAAGGGGGTTGTCAAAGGCAAAATGACAATGCTCAACAGCATCGTCAATTTTGGCACAACACCATAATAAAACGTATTCGTAACTATCTTCCTTGTCGACATCCCTATTTAAATGATAATAAATGATGCTCCAACAACTTGTTTTTTATCGGTATGAGCTGATCAACAGGAATATTGAGAATGTTACTGATTCCAATCATGTCATTCCTACCGTCAGCATAGGCAATAAAATGCTGCATGGCACGCACTGCCTCATAGGTGCCTTTCTGACTGATCGTAGGATACAAGCCACGTTTTCCCAACTGAGGTTCGCACTTGCACTTCATCTGGTAAAAATAATTGTTCTCTAAGGCATTAATCACCTTTACCATCACATCGTATGAGCCCTGCAAGCCTTCAGGACTGATCAGATCCATATTATCAGCTGAAGTATGGTATTCAGGATACTCATGATACTTACTTCTGCAAAAAGCACATACAGGCAAATCAACTCCTGCCGAACCATATTGCCGTTCATCAGAAGCCCGTTTCATAAATGAAAAACGAATATATCCAGGATAATGAAACTTTAGCACATTATCCAGAACCCTATCAGCTAATGTGTCTTCATATTTCGTAGACACATAAGAATATGTCCGCTCATCCCCTACGCAACTCAGTACGAATCCGGCTTTCATATGCTGCTGCATGGACTGCAAGTTACGGCTCAGATAAGTGATAGACCCTATGGTCTCTGGAATAAAGACAAAACGATAGGTGTAACGACGATGGGACAGGGATTTCAAATACTGGATTAATGCTGTCTGAACACAAGGTCCTGACAATTCATTATTTGCCATCGAAGGGTGACATAAGTAGGTTGAGAAAAAAATCTCATCCTCAGTTTCTCCTGGAAGGATCAGCTCACCATAAGTCAGGCTACCTGCTTCCAATGAACTATCAATAAAAACCTCATAAACAGCATCTGTCAGACTCTGTTTCTGATTTTCAGACATGCAGAATCCCCACCTCTCCTTATAGTATGAGGTGACATAGGGAATCCAGTCCGGCTGCTCTGGCTGAGTATACACATGCTCCAAGAGTTCATCACGACTCACAGTCTTATGAATAGGAACGGAGTATCCCAACACGTGCAGGTTACAGTCCTTGAAATCAATGACAGTCTCACCTTGCAGACTTCTAATCCATCCACCGCGAATGTTCCATTCCTTAGGCACAGTCCAATCAAAAACCTCCGTTCCTGAAGGAACTTCAAAGACCTGTATCTCTGGTACGATTCCACAGATTATCTCTAATGAACTACGGAAGCCATTACCAGTGATACTGCGGCAGATAGGGAATAGTTTCCCTGCCAGATCATATATTTTCTTTCCTTCCTCGTTCACAATAACAATATTTATAAAGCATTAACGGCAGCATAGCAATTTCTCAATGCCAAATGACGATGAACGCTGAAGCCGTTCTTATTCACACCATCCACATCATGATACTTTCCGACATAGATACGATCTCCATTATGATCAACATCAGAGCACCATACAAAATCATGATACCAGAGATGCTCTCCTGTCAGGAAATAGTACACAAAGAATGTATATGCACAGAGAATGGCTGTCGGGAAGAGAAAATCCTGCGCCATCAACTGCTCTGGCATCACTGCTCGCGATGATTCAACCACATCTTTCTTTATCAGATACCAGCGGAATTCCAACGGACGATCAATAAAGTCCTCATGCATATACCAGTCCTGGTTATAAAAACAGGGTTCACTCACATCCGGATTCACTCCAAACACCTCACGCAGACAACGAATGGTCATCTTATGTTGCCCAATACGGGGAAGTCCCATCAAAAGAATATAATCCGAAGCATACTTCTCCAACTGCTCCATCGGATAATTAAGTTCAGGTACTGTTAATTCCACATCCTCCCCTAACTTTTCCATGAAAGGACGAAGTTCATCTGGACCAATGAAGGATGTCCCGAACAATCGTTTCAATTGGCCAAGAAGTTCGTGATTTCCTCTCATGCCTCTATCATCAATTGTGATTCTTTCCATTTCTGATATGTTATCACTTCGTCTGCTGTAGCAAGATGTCCCATGGCCGTATACTTCTCAATACGGGCAATCTCAGCCTCCAGACGTTCAAAACGAGTACCCCAGCCTTTATCCTCAAACCAATTGAGGTTTCTGACGGGTGCATTATACAAGATGATTCCGCTTTTTGTATCCAGTACTTCACGCAGGAAGGTCAGATATGCCCGATACTGATGCTCATGAGAAGCGACCAGCACGAGTTTCTGCCATCCTCTTTCCATTGCCATTTTCACAACCTCCACAGCCTGCTCCCTCGTATTGAGCGACTTGTCTTCATGAATAATGTCACTCTCTGGCATTCCTTCCTTCAGCATCAGGGGAAGTACCTCCGAAAAAGGGAAACTGCCATAGTCGTAATCTACAATATTACCACTGAATACAATCTTAGGAGCCAGTCCCTGTTTATACAGGCTGACAGCCTTGCGAAAGCGATCGAATCCATCTCCTTCAAGCAAGATGATAGCGTCAGAGGGCGAAAGACAGTCATTGTCGACAATCGCCAATATTTTCTCACGGTCTGTTATCACTTTTCACTATTTACTTTTCACTTCTTACAAGTCTTCCCAGAAAATTGGATCATTGGCGGGAATATCCTTGTTGACGGTTTTGCCGACAATAGTATTTTTAAACTTCGGGGGAATGCCGAGTGCAGGACGTAGTACATCGATGTCAGCTTCAGTTATCATCTGACCTTTTTTAAGTGCATTTTTAGCATACAGGCAACGACGCTGTACAAATACCGTTTCGCCTTCCTCTTCCACGACTTCCTTACGAGTACTGCCCATCGCACGCTCAACCTCACGAATAGAGTCTACCATAAACTTAAACTCAGCAGGTTCCATGGAATGCGGATGGTCTGGCCCCTTGTCAAGTTTATTAAGCGTGAAATGTTTCTCAATAACACGTCCACCCAAGACAACTGATGCCAAGGCTACCACATGACCAGGGGAATGATCAGAATAGCCTGTCAGGCAATCAAAAGCTGACTGATAGGTCTTAAGAACATTTACATTGGCGCTGTCGATCTTCGAAGGATAATTGGTTATGCACTGCATTAATACGAGGTCTTTGTTGCCAGTCTTCTCGATTGTCCGCACCGCCTCGTCGATTTCAGACATTGTCGCGTCGCCAGTAGCAAGCATTATGGGAAGACCCTTCCTGGCCGTATAATCAAGCATTTCCAACCATGTAATCTCACCTGACCCGATTTTGATGAAAGGAAGTTTCATGTCTGCGCATAAATCAACAGCTTCCTTAAAATACGGAGAAGTGGAGAAATCAATTCCTACATTCTTACAATAATCCGCAACTTCCTGATGCCATTCCATCGGGAATTCCACATCTTTGAAGACTTCACTGACAGTACGTCCCCAAGAACCATGTACTCCATGAAGTGTCATCTTGGAGAAGCCTCCTTCGGACACAATACTTTCAGCCTTGAATGTCTGAAACTTTGCGCAGTCCGCACCTGCCTCCTTAGCAGCGTCAATAAGACGTTTAGCCTTATCCAAACTACCATCGAAATTTCCTCCGATTTCAGCAATAAAATAAGTTGGATAATTCGGACCTATCATCCGACCACCAATTCTGATGTTTTTGTTAAAATTCAGCATATTGAGTAATAATTAATTAGCGTTTACTGATTAAATCCATCTCTTTCTGCTCAACGTCCTTATTCAACACTCTGATCTCGGGATGAGCATCAAGATATTGATAGATTCTTTCATTCGGTACTGGGACTCCATGATAAAGCGTCTCATAAATGTGTTGTGCCACATCAAAATCCTTGTCAGTATCAACAGTTAACCTATAGTCATTCTTCAGAGGCAGATGATAAGGGATAGTTCTCACCTTATACAATTCTGGGTGTAAGTATAGATATGGTGTCACATGCTCTCTTTCCCGATCTGTTGAAACGTGTTCATAAGCTTCATAAAGACCTTGTGCATAAAAAACTTCTGCACCAGTACCTAGCGGTGCTCCTTTCAATGACACATAGTCTGAACCAGGAAGGCTTTCTATCTGATGATCTACCTGTATCCAATCAACAAAAGGGTTATCACTCGTCGCACGTACCACAATTTCCGGCTCAAAACTCCTTATACAATAATAGAAACGCTCCAACACATTCTCTTCACTTCCACGAAACAAAGGAATATGCCTATCTCTCAAAAAGGTCTCTAACGGATCGTTACGCTCCCCTGTTGGAATAGCGAAAACAACCTTGTCGATTTGCTGACATAGGCACAATCGTTCATATACATGCTCGGCAATAGTCTTACCAGAATTACCCAACTTCATAAGCACCTTGTCAGGCAGCCTAGATGAAGTCAGACGAGCTTGTATGATACACAATGTCTTTACCATATCGTCCATCCTCCATCAACTTGTAGATTCTGACCAACTATATACTTTGAGGCATCTGATGCCAGGAAAAGCACAGCTCCACGCAAATCTTCCGGATTTCCCAACCGATGCATAGGATTCTTTTCACGCAGGCGATCTGCGAATATCTTGTTCTCCTGTACTTTCTGTGAAGGGAACGGACCTGGCGAAATACTGTTCACACGAATACCGCGATTTATCAGATAAGTTCCGAAATAACGCGTCAGTTGGATCACGCCAGCTTTTCCTGTACAATAATTCACAGGTATCAATGATGACTCACAAGGAGGTTCATACACAGCAAGGTAGGGAGAGACAATGCCATACATAGATGCGATGTTCACTATGGAACCGCCATTCTTCTCCATATAAGGAATAATCTCACGAATGCATTTATATGTACTGCCAGCTATTCCCTCGATACAAGTCACCCACTCCTCGTCAGACAAATCTTCAGACTTCTTCCCAATACCTGCATATTGTGCTGCATTATTGATAAGAATATCAATTTCCCCCACCTCATCAGCAACCTCCTTGAAGGCTGCACGGATTCTGGATGAATCCATAATATTGATTTCAACAAAACGCAAAGAAGAGCACTCACCAAAGATAGACAAGAACTTTTCGCGACAGGTTCCTGCAACATATACCGTAGCACCGGCATCCGTAAGCGCCGCCACCATTGCCTTACCCAGATGACCACAGCCACCTGTGACAATGGCAGTTTTACCTTTCAAAGAAAACAATTCAAGGGTATTCATCTTGCACTATGCTTTTTATCAAGACCAAGTAAAGGCTTCAGTTCACCTTCCTCATAGAGAATCCAAGCCGTTGTACATAGGAAGACCAGTAAGACAAAAATCAGCACTATCCGACTTCGTTTCGGCCCTGCTTTCCTAAGTGGAACGGTCGCACTCTGAATCGTTGTAAAAGCAGGAGTCTCTTCTTGTACTTTTGCTTTGGCTGCAAGTAATTGGGCACCAATTGCATTATAGTTATTAAATTGTAACTGCATCTCATTCTCCAGTTTGGTCTGTCTAAGCTTTACAGCTTCAAGAACCACGTCGACATTAGCATCCATATACTCGCCATAGACATCACAAGCATGATCATAATTCTTCTTTGCCTCCTTATAAAGCATCTCAATATAAGCAAGGTCGTGTCGGGCCTTTTTAGTGCGATAATCAGTTATGAAAGCCTGCAGTCGCTCCTTGACAGAATCTGCCACCATAGCTGCTACTAATGGATCCTGATCCGTCACCTCAATATTAATCACATCTGTTTTCTTATCGATTTTGCAGTCGATACTTCCTGCTATGGCATTGGCAATAATTTGTTGCCCAATTGTCAGTCGGAAAGTATTTACAGAGTCTTTCCCTTCCGATGCTGAATCAGATTTCTTCGACTTAAACAGTCCAAAGAAAGCCTTCAATCCTGCTGACCACCAAGAAGACTTCTGTTCATTATCCAGATAGTCATAATAAGTCATTACGCGGTCATCGTTTTCCATCTTGACTTTCACGTTGAACATAGAAGTCAGAAAATCTACAGAGCGCATTAAGTCAGGATACAGATTAGGGGTAATTGCATCACCAGACTTACTAGAACTACTTCCAATGTTCACACCGAAAGAACTAGCCAGCGACGCAAGACTTCCCAGATTGTTGGTAGAGCCAGACTCCGGTGCCAAGGCAACCTCACACTTGAAATAATTAGGCAGGCCTAATGTATAAATACAAGCCACAACAAAAGCTATAGGAAGGGTTTTATAATAAAGCTTCTTATGTTTCTTCAACGCTGCCAGAATTTTCTCTGAGTTGGTCTTCTGCTCCTGCGATTCTGAATTTAGTATTTTTTGTTCTTCCATTATTATAACGTTTTAATCATTGTAATTTATTGGCAACAAATATGCTGCTGGTAGAAAAGCAATAGCCACAGCCACCACATTTTCAATCTGAACAACAACACATCTGTTTTTCTTAATACGCTTGATAGTTCCCTCTACACCAGCAAAATCACCTTCCATTACCTTCACGCGTTGTCCTGGTCTACCGGCAAAAGCAAGGTTTTCAACATAAAAAACCCGATTGTCAAGTACTGATGCCACTTTCATGAAATTATCCATTTGCTGATCGGGAACAGTCAATATCTCATGACGGATAATACTGTTCTTGTCATCAAGAATAGGATGCATCATATATCGAAGATATGACATCTCACGCTTAGTCATCTTCAACTCTGTAATACTTTTCTGTGAAGAATGAACAAAAATTAAATTGTTAATGGCAGGTTTTAGAACCTGATGGCGAGGATGCTTCCCTTCTATATGTTCATAACGCATAGGTATGAAACACTCAATTCCAATTTCATCAAGAAACGCCTTGGCCATTAACTCTCGTGAATAAGTCACCCTCATCGGATACCAATGGATCTCTTCACTCTTCGACATGAAATAACGGTTTAAATGCAGATAAATAAAGGGGGACACCGACATCATTCACGCGGTGAAAAAAGTAACTTTCACAACAAGTACAGTATCCATATTGCACTGGCATTCAGCGACATCAGAGTACCGATACTGCTTATGGCCTTTCCCATTTACCATGCTTCTTAGATAAGGCAAGCAGTTTTTCGGCACAAAGGTACAAAGAAATCTCGACAATTATGAGAAAAAAAAGTATAAATTCTCAAAAAAAATCTTTTATTACATGACAATTCAAAAAAATACGCTACCTTTGCCCCGCCAATTATTTGATTTTAAGCGAATGAACCTAACTAGGACATCGTTATTAGCTGCCGCATTTTTGTCATTGAATCTAACTGGATCTTTGGCAGAGGCTGCCGACAAGAAAATTTGTGTTCTTGCCGACACACATGTCATGGATCCTTCTCTGGTTGATGACAACAACAATAAGTTGTGGCAAGAATATCTGTCCACTTCTAAGACAATGCAGGATCTCAGTGCATCTATTTTCGACATACTTGTAGAGAAGATCATTCTCGAAAAACCAGACTTGTTGTTGATTGTAGGTGACTTAACAAAAGACAGCGAAGTTCTAAGTCATGAATACGTACTAAAAAGATTGACAAAAATTAAAGACTTTGGCATCAAAACCTATGTCATCCCTGGCAATCATGACCGAGGATGGATGGAGCGTGCTCTTATCTTTGCCAATGATACCTGTATGAAAGCCGAGACTATCGACAATGATGGTTTTGCTCTCCGTTATGCTGACTATGGCTATGGCTCTGATACAGAGCAATACGGTAGCACCCTCAACTATGTGGTAGAACCTTTCTCTGGCTTGACTCTTCTCTGTGTAGATTCTGGTATATGGGTCACTTATAGAGATGGAAGCATCGACTGGATATGTGATAAGGCAAAAGAAGCCATGGCAAAGGGGAACCAGGTCCTCCTCATGGTCCACCATCCAATCATGCCACACTATTATTATCAAAATAAGATCTTCGATCTTTCAATTGCAGAAGATTACGAAGAAGTCCGTGAAAAATTAGTGAATGCTGGAATAAAGGTAGTTTTGACAGGACATTCCCATGCTTCAGATATCAGCAGGTATGTAAGTCCAGAGGGAAAAGAGATTTATGATATTTGTACCGGATCTCCTATTTCCTACCCATGTGACTACCGAATCCTAACGTTCGACAACACATTCTCAAACCTCAAAGTATCCACAAAATCCTTGACAGAATTAGAAGGATATAATGACTTCCCTACATACGCCAAAGGCCGCTTAAAAGAATCCATTTACAATTGGACAAGCAACTGGTTCAGAGAGAAAATTGGCTATGACGAAGATTATGACCTGATTATCAGTGTCATGTCTCAGGCCTTATCCAATGCCTTTACCATTCACGCTTTGGGTAACGAGCCTGACAATCCTGACACACAAGAGTCTGTAAAAATTTATAATGATATCCTACGTTATTTGCCAAAATTCGAACTTCAAAATGCAGACCTAGTTGAGGACATTAGCTATTCCATGAAGAGTCTTTTGGGAGACTACCCTTCTGAGGATGACAAGGAAAATGTCATCAATGACCGCGATTTATCTATTACCATGCCAGTTCTCACCAATGGAATCAAAGAAATAAAAGAAAAAGCTATTGATTCCAAATGGTTTACACTACAGGGGCTTCAACTCTCTGAAAAACCTTCCGTTTCAGGTATCTATATTCAGAAAGGTAAGAAAGTCTATGTAAAATAAGAAAACATACAAAACAATGTCCCGATGGGTTTTACCACCAGGACACAGTGTTATAATAAATAATGATGCCTTACAGCGTTATTAATTATTAATTTAAATGATTTGATTTAAAGAGTTCGGAATTTTATGCCTCTACGGCTACCTCTTCTCCGTCAACTTCTGTCTCCTCAACCTCAGCCTCAGCAGCTTTGGCATCAGCAGCAGCCTTGATAGCGGCCTCAGCATCTGCGGCAGCCTTCAACTCAGCAGCATTCTCAGCAACCACTTTAACAGGAATTTCAACAATTACCTCCTTGTGGAAATGTACGAGAGCTACATAGTCACCAAGTTTCTTGGCATCCTTCATGGTGATGATCTTACGATCAACTTCCTTACCCAGCTTAGCGAGTTCTTCTACTACCTGAGCAGCACCTACCGAACCATAGAGCTGACCTGTAGCACTTACCTTTGCTGCAATCTCGAGGGCAACACCATTAAGCAAGGCTGCCTTCTCCTCTGCAGCTGCCTTCTGAGCAGCCAATTTGTGGGCCTGCTGCTTCAAATTCTCTGCAAGAATCTTCTTGGCTGAAGGACTGGCGATAACACCCTTACCCTGAGGGATGAGGTAGTTACGGCCATAGCCAGACTTAACATTCACGATATCGTTCTTGAATCCCAGACCGATAATATCTTCTTTCAGTATAATTTCCATAATCTTGCGTCCTCCTCATTAATTACTTCATCAAATCGGTTACGTAAGGCAGCAGTGCAATCTGGCGGGCACGCTTAACGGCCTGAGCCACACGACGCTGATACTTCAGAGATGTTCCAGTGATGCGGCGGGGAAGAATCTTACCCTGCTCGTTGAGGAACTTCTTGAGGAACTCGGGATCCTTGTAGTCAATGTACTTGATACCGCTCTTCTTGAAACGGCAATACTTCTTCTTCTTTGTGTCGATAGAAGGAGCAGTCAAATAACGGATTTCACTCTGTTCTGCCATAGTTTAAGCCTCCTCTTTTTTACCAAGCTTTGCGCGACGCTTCTCGGCGTACTCAATAGCATACTTGTCAAGTTTAACTGTCTGGAAACGAATGACCTTCTCGTCACGACGGAAAGCGGTCTCCAATACTTTGATCACTTCTGGCTCAGCCTTGAACTCTACGAGGCAGTAGAAACCTGTAGACTTCTTCTGAATAGCATAAGCCATCTTCTTCAATCCCCAAGCCTCTTCACTGATGATCTCTACACCCTTATCGGTCAGGACCTTCTTAAATTTTGCGGCCGTTTCCTTCATCTGTTCATCAGACAAAACGGGAGTTAAAATGAAAACGGTTTCGTATTGATTCATACTACGTTAAATTAAAAAATTATAAAATGATTTGCTTAAAGCGGGTGCAAAGGTACTACTTTTATTGAAGATTGAAGATTGATCATTGAATAATACCTCAACCTTTAACTATATTTAATACTTTTCTCCCTTTTTCTGCTGTTTTACGTAGCCAACAACACCTATTATAATAATAAACAGCCCACTAAGAAGCACCATATTGTTGGATGTCCACCCTACCAGATAGCTGACTATTAAAAGGAGTGCGCCGGCAGTCACCAGCGCAATCCCCCAATATGGACTAAGAGTACTCATTACTTACAAATTCGGTCTTATTCTTCCTCAGGAGTGATGAGCTTATACCCCTTACCATGGATATTGATAATCTCTATCTGACCATCATCCTTCAAATGCTTGCGCAACTTCGTGATATAGACATCCATCGAACGTGCATTGAAATAGTTGTCATCAATCCAGATGGTCTTCAGAGCAAAGTCACGCTGCAGGATCTCGTTGGCATGAGAACAGAGCAGAGCCAATAACTCATTCTCCTTCGTCGTCAGCTTCGTCTGCTTTTCACCGATCATCAGCAACTGCTTCTGGGTGTCAAACGTGAACTTTCCAATATGATACAGTGTTGACTCTTTGCTCTTCTTACCCTTCGTCCGACGAAGAATAGCCTCAATACGGAAAACCAGCTCTTCCATTGAGAATGGTTTTGTAATATAGTCATCGGCACCAAGTCTGAACCCTTCAAGAATATCTTCTTTCAGCGTCTTAGCTGTCAGGAAAATAACGGGCACGTCAGCATTGGCAGAACGGATTTCCTGTGCCAATGTGAAACCGTCTTTCTTGGGCATCATTACGTCAAGCACACAGATATCATACTTCGTCTTGAGAAAGGCCTTGAAACCAGCCTCACCATCTGCGCAGAGATCGGCCATATAGCCTTTTGCCTGCAAATACTCACGGAGCAACATTCCGAGGTTCTCATCGTCCTCGCAAAGCAAGATTTTCAACTTTTCTTCCATAATCTTTAATTTATTTGTTAATACTATAAATTATCTTCTTGTAGGATAGGCAACGAGACAGTAAAAGTCGTTCCCTTCCCAAGTTCACTTTCACATTTAATCTCTCCCTCATGAAGCGTGATGATTTTCTTCACATATGCCAGTCCTAGGCCGAAGCCTTTCACGTCATGTACATTTCCGGTGTGGACACGATAGAACTTGTCGAATATTTTCTTTACATTCTCCTTCTTGATGCCTAGACCTGTGTCGCGTATACTGAAACACAGATGTCCCTTGTCATTCCATGTCTTAATAAAAATGTCAAGTGGCTGTTCAGGCTTACGATACTTCACGGCATTGTCCATCAAATTAGTAATGGCATTCTGAAAATGCACCTCATCCACAAAGATAGCAGAATCCACTGCCTCAATCTCTGTATAGATATGCCCGCCCGTATGCTCCACACGAAGTGTGAAACTGGCAGCTATAGACTCCAATAGTTCATTGAGATCCAACTCTTTCTTTTTAAAGGTAGCCTGCTTTCGATCAAACATGGACATCTGCAGCACCTTCTCCACAAGGAAACGCAGGCGCTTCGACTCGTCGTTGATTACACCACCCAGATGAGAAAGCATCGACGGACTCTTCGTCACCGAATCATCATTAAGCATCTGGGCGGCCAGCGAAATACTGGAAATCGGCGTCTTCAGCTCATGGGTCATATTGTTAATGAAGTCGTTTTTAATCTCATTATAACGCTTTTGCCGGAATACAACGACAATTGTGAAGATAAAGGTAATGAGTAGCACCAGAGTAAAGACCATCGCGGGAATCATGAATCTGACACTTGAGAAGATATACGATCCCATATCTGGGAAATGTATTTTTACCACACCCATCCTCGATGACGGATCATTACGGAACAACGTCTGCTTATATGTATATTCTTCGCCCTCGTCCGTATAATCAGGACAACGATAGACCTCACGACCGTCTGCCGTCTCCACACGGAAATGGTACGGAATATTGATACCGTTGTTCATCAGTTCGGCACGGATGTCCTGATCCAGTAGTTTAAAGTTGATGCGTTCCTTTAAAGGTTTGTCCGAAGCTGTATAGAGAATATTGTAAACCACCTCGTCAAGCAACGCTTTCTGGTAGACATAGCGATTTCGCACTATCTCCTGCAACGACTTAGAGGCCTCAGAAATGGAGTTCTTGTCTGTTTTCAGAATCATTGCCTTTGGCACATTGGCAGGCTTAATGGCAAAGGTCTTCAGTTCAAAGCTCGAATAAACCGTCCCGTCATCGGCAGCCACCGCAAACTGATGACTATGCCTGATTGTCCCACCGAGTCCGTCCACCATTACGGAATCCTGCTTGATGGCTTTCCGCTCTGTCTCCTTCACATCCTTCTCCAGATAGCGTAAAGTCTCATTCATCTCCAAATTACGTGATGCCTGATATAGGCTGCGGTTCACCGACTCGTCAAACTGTTCTTTCTTCATTTTCGCCATCTCCTCAATGTACGAAATCTGAAGATAGAGGAGTCCTACAAACGAGAGCCCCATGACTATTGCTATGATCCAAATTGTACTTTTCTTCATATCAATGGCAAAATTACGGATTTTCTTAAAATGAAAAGCCAGTTATGTTAATTATTTCCTTCAGATTTGAAATATTTAACGTAATTTCAAAAACAAATTGAATTATTACAAGTATAGACACAAAGAAGAGTGAGACTATATGCCCCACTCTTCTTTGTTTTGACAAGCCAGAAATTAATCCTCTTCCTTCATATCCTCCTCATGCTGCTTGATGAGAGCCTGTTGGATGTCGTTTGGCACGAGTTCGTAGCTAGCGAACTTTGTGGTAAACGACGCACGGCCACCCGTCAGAGAACTAAGGGCGATTGAGTAGCTGGAAAGCTCCTTGAGAGGAATCTTGGCAGAAAGTTTCTGATAGCCTCCTTCTGAATCCATACCCATAATGATGGCGCGGCGTCCCTGCAGATCACTCATCACGTCACCCATATAGTCACCAGGAACAAGCACCTCGAGGTCGTAAATCGGCTCAAGCACCTTAGGACCGGCCTCCTTGAAAGCTGCAGAGAACGCGTTGCGGGCTGCGAGCATAAACGAGAGTTCATTGGAGTCTACTGGGTGCATCTTACCATCATAGACTATAACGCGAACGTCGCGGGCATAAGAACCTGTAAGCGGTCCCTGCTCCATACGCTCCATCACACCTTTTAAGATAGCAGGCATAAAACGCATATCAATGGCACCACCAACAACACTGTTAATAAAGACGAGCTTGCCACCCCACTCAAGATCCTTCTCTTCCTTTGACTTGATGTTCATCTTGAACTCCTGACCGTTGATAGTGAAGCTTGTAGGATCTTCCATGCCTTCCTGATACGGTTCGACAATCAGATGTACTTCACCGAACTGTCCTGCACCACCCGACTGCTTCTTATGACGGTAGTCGGCACGGGCCATCTTCGTTATGGTCTCGCGATATGGAATCTTTGGCTCAAGATATTCAATCTGGATTTTCTCATTGTTCTCCATACGCCACTTGAGAGTACGCAGATGAAACTCACCCTGTCCGTGAACGATAATCTGGCGAAGCTCTTTCGATTGTTCAACCACCCATGTGGGATCCTCCTGACGCATCTTAGCTAAGGCTGCCATCATTTTCTCAGTCTCGGCCTCGTTGAGAGCCTTGATAGCACGTGAGAATTTCGAGTTAGGATATTTAATAAAGTCGAAGCGGTTGTCGACATCCTTGCCATTTAATGTATTACCCGTCTTAACGTCTTTCAGTTTCACGGTGCAGCCGATGTCGCCGGCATTAAGTTGGTCTACCTGGATGCGGTTGGCTCCGGCACAGGCATAGAGAGTGCCAATGCGCTCTTTCGAACCACGATCTGCATTGGTAAGATCATCGCCGCTCTTTACAGAACCACTCATTACCTTGAAATAAGAGACCTCACCGATGTGGGGCTCAACACCTGTCTTGAAGAAATAGAGCGATGTAGGAGCTGATGTATCAGGCGTAACCTCGACACCTGCCACATTTTTTACCTTCGGCATATCGCTAACAAAAGGCACTACGTTGCCGAGAAACTCCATCAGTCGGCGGACTCCCATATCACGGCCAGCGCATACACAGAATACAGGATATATCGAACGGGTGACAAGGCCCTTACGAATGCCCTCACGCATTTCGTCCTCAGTCAAGTCTTCAGTTTCGAAAAATTTCTCCATCAGAGAATCGTCGTTAGCGGCTGCTGCCTCCACTAATGCAGCTTTCATCTCCTTAGCCTTTTCGAGCTGATCAGCAGGAATATCCTCAATGATAGGAGCACCGCCCTCGGGTTTCCATGAATACTTCTTCATAAGCAGTACATCGATGACGGCATTGAAACCAGCACCGGTAGCAATCGGGTACTGCACAGGAACGCACTTAGGACCGTAAGTTTCCTTCAGTTGCGAAAGGATTTGGTCGTAATCGCAGTTATCGCGATCGAGCTGATTGACAAGGAAAATCACGGGTTTCTGTAGCTTCTCAGTATAGCGAAAAGCATTCATAGTACCCACCTCAGGGCCGTACTGTCCGTTGACAAGGATGACGGCCTGGTCAGTTACATTCAACGCCGTTATAGCACCGCCAACAAAGTCGTCAGAGCCCGGGCAGTCAATGATGTTCAGCTTCTTACCATTCCACTCGACATGGAAGACGGTAGAAAAAACTGAATAGCCATACTCCTGCTCCACAGGGAAGTAGTCGCTGACGGTGTTCTTCTGCTCAACGCTGCCGCGGCGCTTAATGATACCTGCTCCGAAGAGCAAACTTTCGGCAAGAGTGGTCTTGCCGCTACCCGCACTGCCAATGAGTGCGATGTTCTTGATCTCGTTTGTCTGATAAACTTTCATATCAATTTTGGTTTTAGGATGAATATACTCTATTTTGGGCTACGAAATTAGTCATTTTCCGAGAAATAGCCAAAGATTTCTTTCAAATATTAAACTAAATTAGTAATTTTGCCCTCAAAATGGCAGGAATCTACATACATATTCCCTTTTGCGCAAGCCGATGCATCTATTGCGGCTTCTATTCGACGACGGGCCTCCAGCTCCGGCAACAATACGTTGACGCCCTCTGTCAGGAAGTCAAGGCTAGGCCAGCTGCCAACACTATCAGTACAATTTACCTCGGCGGTGGAACACCCTCGCAACTCACACCCAGCCAACTCCGCCAAGTATTTGACAGCTTATATAAATATAATAAGGTGGAGCCTGGTGCCGAAGTCACCATCGAAGTGAACCCTGATGACGTTAGCCCAGAGTTCGCCGATGTAATACGGAAACTCCCTATTAACCGCGTCTCAATGGGCGCGCAGACCTTTGACAACAGCCGCCTCCACTTTCTCCATCGCCGTCACTCAGCAAGCCAAGTTTCTGATGCCGTCTCCAGGCTCCGGGATGCAGGCATCAAAAACCTAAGCATTGACCTCATGTACGGATTTCCCACCCTAAACCTTAGCCCAGGCATAGGACTCCAGGAGGGCGTCGCATTGTCAGGTCAGAGCCTTACCGATTGGGAGCATGATATTGACGCCGTTCTTACCCTCGCACCAGAGCACATCTCCGCCTACTGTCTGTCCATCGAGCCAGGTACCCCCCTCGACCGATTATGTCAGGTAAATGAAAATCCAGCGGCGCGGAGAGCTATGCCCTCCCTTTCATTCCCCGATGAGGAGACAGAGCGCGCGATGTACGAACACCTCATCGACCGCATAACAGCCGCCGGCTATGAGCACTACGAAATATCCAACTTTGCTCGTCCGGGATACCGCTCCCGTCACAATTCTGCTTACTGGGACGGCTCCCCCTACATCGGTCTCGGTGCTGCAGCCCACTCTTTCGATGGACAAGCTTGCCGCTCGTGGAATGTTGCCGACATTCACCAATACATCGATGGTATCAAAAGCGGTTGCCCAAACCGAAGCGAGGAGCATCTCAGCGACGACGAGCAGTACAATGACCGCGTTGCCACAGCACTCCGCACCCGCGAGGGTCTGCCCCTTGGCGACCTCTCTCCACGCCACTTCGCCCACTGCCTCGCTGAAGCCCGTCCTTTCATTGACTCTGGTCTCCTACAAATCACCCACTCACCCTCTCACTCTCTCACCCTCACCCGTCAGGGCCTCTTCGTCAGCGATATGATCATGAGTGCCCTCATGCGCGTCTGACGAGATTCGGCCACTCACCCTACTCACCCTCTCTCTTCTTGTCAGAGAGATGGCTGACGCCCCAGACGATCCAGCGCAAAAAAACAATAAGCGACAAGCAACGGATACCCTAAGTAGTATAAAGTGGTGATACTGAACACGACGTAGGCCACTGCGCAGACGGCAACAAGCCCGGCGAGGTATAACAAGGCATCCGGTAGCGGAAGAATGCTCGTCACATCGTCTACCGTCGCAATAGCCACGATAACGATAGCCCATACCGACGATACAAAGAGTCCCAGATGGAGCGGCAGAGCAAAGGGATTCAGAGAGGGATGGTAGTAGAAGTGACGCCACGACTCAGGGCCGAAGAGCTGGATAGAGCTGTAAAGCACGGCCGAAGAGGCGACAAGCAGGCAGAGCGCCGTCGGGTAGACCGACGGGATGTCGTTAAAGTGTACTATCCGAGCCCCCTTCTTCAACAGACGTCGCACACCATATGCGGCTCCGACAACGACGCAGAAGGCAAGGAAGACAAGCAGGTGGACATCAGAAAACAAGTCAATAAACTGGCTGATAGGGTCGTCTGGCGAAACCCTGGCCAACAGCTCGTTCTCGTGCACCCAGCCAAAGGTCAATTGGTCGCGCGCCACCTTCACCCAAACCGAGTCAATCGTGTCTGTCGGTACAGTCTTGATATCGGCCACGACAATACGCTCATACTTGCGGAGTGTGATGGAGTCCTTTTGCTGCTCACCGCCGGCGACCTCGAGTTCAACAGAAACCACGTCGGGCACGGCCATTTCATCAGGCTGCTGAGCGACAATGACAAGCGAGTCGCCCGTCACTACGAAGTTATAGTTCTGCGTGTAGTGGTGAGTAGTGTAGAACGAAATGGAGTCAAGCTGTTGCTCGGTCAAGTTCCACGCGTCTGGCGTAATCGGCCCGCGATTATAACACGCTGTACTCAGCAACAGATGATAGACAACAAACGATAGTCCCGTCACCCATCTCATAAACACAGAATAGCCTCGCCCTCTTCTCATCATATTTCTCACTTTCTCACTCTCTCGCATAGACATTCATCTGACAACGCTTGCAATCAAATTCGAGACGGAATTGGCGACCATCCCCGAGTCTGAGTTCCAACGGCTCACGCCAATCAGGTCGTCGACCACCGTGCTTCACACAGTAGCCTAAGGCATAGCGCAAACAGTAGCGACACTGCATGACCGGACCTTTTCCACCTCGCAACTCGTAAGCCGTCAGCCCATCCATTCCATAGAAGCCCTGCGAGAGTCTGTTCGAGATGTTCAGCAAATAGGGATATGCGTATGCCGGGCGATCATGTCGTTTGGGGCGCTCAATCCTCTGCTGAATCATCGGACTCTCTCCCTCTCTCACTCTCTCCGCGAGTTTCGCAACCAGTCTACGTCGCATCTCCGAGAGTAGACTGTTCGGGATGAAGAAATCAAAACTCTCCGGGATATCAACCTCATTACATATATATATCGTATCACCCAACTTCGTCAGTTGGCGTACGATGTTCTCGCGCGGTGACTTCTGAGCCGGCAGATGCTCCGCTCTGCCCATCACGCTGCAACCCAGCGTCTCCAATTCAAAACCGCTGTCGACAGCCCGAAGTGACATCCGAATAGGAATCCTGCGCCGCCCACTTGGTTTGGAAAGTATCCGCTCCAGTTCTTGGTCATTATTGCGATAGAGCGCCATCCCTGGGTGTAATCCCTTCGGCATGTGGAAAGGATAAATTCTGTTACCAACCACCCGATTGGCTCGGAAGCCCTTGAACTGGTGCTCAGCCTGCATCGACTCTCCTTCAGCGCCAAAGAAGCACAGACCATCACCATTCGCGAGTCTCGCCGTGCCCGCCACGGTCAGCGAGTTGCCTTGTATTTCCTTCACCCTGCCGACATATTCGCCGATAGCCTTCGGCGTATCGAACGATGCGACATCCTGTTGGCGGCCATGTATAAAGTAGGATGTATAGCCTCGGTTGAAAGTCTTCCGCAGGTCAGGGACAAACGTATAGTTACATTCACCCCACGATGCCCGGCAGTACTTTTCAGGGCATCGGGAGATAATCTCATTTAGTCGCTCGCTGTAGGCTGCCGTCACGTTCTTCACGTAGGCCACATCCTTTAGCCGTCCCTCAATCTTAAACGAGGTCGCACCAGCATCTGCCAATTCCTGCAGATGATCAATCTGATTCATATCCTTCAGTGAAAGCAGGTAACGGTCGTGTTCAATCTCACGCCCATCACCATCTGTCAGCGAGAAGCGCATCCGGCAGAATTGTGCGCACTCTCCCCTGTTCGCGCTCCGTTGGAAACAATACTGAGACGCATAACAGAGACCCGAGTAGCTGACGCACAAAGCACCGTGGACGAAAACCTCGAGTTCGACATCCGGCACCAGATGATGAATCTCAGCAATTTCTGCGGCAGACAACTCCCGGGCCATCACAACACGCAAGAAACCCAAATCGCGAAGCCATCTCACCTTTTCCGCAGTACGGTTATCCGTCTGCGTTGAGGCATGAAGTGCAGTACCTGGCGGGCAGAGTTCCAACACCGCCATGTCCTGAACGAGGAGGGCATCTACACCTGCATCCCTCAGGTCGAAAAGCAACCTGCGCGTATCCTCCAGTTCGTTGTCGTAGAGAATGGTATTGACCGTGACATAGACCTTAACCCCAAATGGATGGGCATAGCCGCACAGCCGACGGATGTCTTCGACACTATTGCCAGCCGCCGCCCTGGCTCCAAAACGAGAGGCTCCTATATATACGGCGTCTGCACCATGGTCGATAGCCGCGATGCCACATTCAAGATTCTTTGCCGGAGCCAATAGTTCTAATGGAGTCAAAGTCTAATGCTATTTGTGATGCTATTTGATATCGTCAATATTATATGGCGTCTCCTGATAAACGTAGTAGTTGATCCAGTTGGCATATAGCAGATTGGCATGGGCACGCCACGTAACCAGCGGTGGATTATCCGGATTATTGCCAAGATAGTAATTCTTTGGCAGGTCAACATCGTTGCGCACGCCACGGTCACGCTTATACTCATTGTCGAGCGTGTTGGGTGCATACTCCAAATGGCCAGTGATAAAGAACTCGCGGCCGTTGCGGGCCATCACCATGCTTACGCCGCAGTCAGGCGACTCGGCTATCAGCGTTAACTCCGGACAAGCCAAAATATCCTCACGATGAATCTCCGTATGACGGCTGTGAGGCATCATGAACACATCATCGAACCCCCGGAAGATCGGAAGTGGCGTAACGGTAGGCGTCTGAGGGAAAATGCCGAACATCTTCTTCTCCAAAGGATACTTCGGTATGCCATAATGGAAATACAGTCCTGCCTGAGCAGCCCAACAAATATATAAGGTACTCGTAACATGCGTACGTGCCCAAGCGAAGATCTCAGTAATCTCATCCCAGTAACTGACATCCTCAAAATCCAGCTGCTCTACTGGAGCACCTGTAATTATCATACCGTCAAACTTTTCCTGCCGCATCACTTCGAAATCACGATAGAACATCATCATGTGTTCTATCGGCGTATTCTTTGGTGTGTGGCTCTTCAGTTTCATAAAGCTGATTTCGAGCTGCAGTGGAGTATTGGATAGTAGACGGATCAAGTCAGTCTCTGTCGTTATCTTCAAGGGCATCAGGTTCAGGATGACAATCCGCAAGGGTCGGATATCCTGAGTGGTGGCCCTGGAATTATCCATGACGAAAATATTCTCATTCTTCAGGATATCTATCGCAGGGAGTCTGTCTGGTAATCTTAAAGGCATAGCTCAAAGTAGAATCTAAGTAAAATGTACGATACAACAGGAGATATTGTCTAGCCCTCCCTCTGCCATGGCCGCCTCACAGAAATCATTCGCATCGACACCCATCGAGAGGAGACTTGCGATTTTATGATTGGAAAGCATATCCGTCAGACCATCACTACACAACAAAATGCTGTCGCCAATCAGGATGTCCTGGGTCAGCCTAACCACATCTATGAAAGAGGTTGAACATCCACCGCCGATACAATTGGTGATTACACTCGTACGCTTTTCCTCCCCCATCATATTACTCAGGGAGTGATCCATCGTCAATTGAATCAACTCGCCATTGTGATAGCGGTACAACCTGCTGTCACCACAATTCAAGGAATAGAATTCTCCTTCATAAAAAGCAAATCCCACCAGCGTAGTGCCCATCCCCTTATACTGATCATCGGCTCGCCCTTTTGAAACAATATAGTTATTGATACCGTCCAGCCAGCCAACAATCATCTCGTTAAACTCACTAGGATTGGCGCCCGTGGGCATGTCATGATAAAAGAACTGGAGATTATGGAGAACGTCACTGCTAGCCACATCACCACGATTGTGGCCACCCATACCATCAGCAACAGCCAACAGATACCTTTCCAAATTCGTCAGATTGACTTGTGTACTGAACATATCATCTCTGATGAAATGGCTGCCCACAAGTATCATATCCTCATTCTGACGTCTCACACAGCCAATCCTACTGGCTGCCGTTATATTCATTGTTATCATTGTTTATCTGATCATTACCTGCAGATTGATATTTGCAACCGTGAGAACATCTCCATTGCTAAGTTTCATATCCACATCCGGCTGTATGGCACGTTGGTTCACCTTCGTACCATTAGAAGAATGCTTGTCAGTGATATACCAGCCAGAGTCCGGCTTATATTTCAATTGCGCATGAACGCCCGAGACGTATCCATGTTGTTCAAAGAACTGAGTGTACGGGCCTTTCCGGCGCCCGATGATAGCACCATTCATGGCTACAATACGTATATTCAGACTATCGTTGGCAAGCGTCAGGACTGGCATTCCGCCTCGCGGCATTCCTGTCTGTGACACACCGAATCCCGTCGACATATTGTTAGCGAAACCTGAGACGTCGGGAGAATCCACCTTATTCTTGGCATCTGGAGACACCATCAGACCTCCACAATGGGTACAACGCCTTCCGAGTCCAACGCGACCACACTGATTACAGAACAACAAGGCCTGTCCACACTGATCACAATAGCGGGAATCGTCTTCTATCTCTTCTCTACAAGCCGGACAAATAATCATCTTTTATATATCTTCTGGTAATATTAACTGATATGTTTCCTTTGTCACCTGATCAGGCGGCATGTTTGACACACGCTCAGAAAGTTTCTGGATAGTGGAATCAAGCAGATTACGCATCTCTCGGGCATTACCCCACGACTCGTTCTTACTGATTACCATCTTATAGATCGTATCAAGAGCCTTGAACTCTGCTGTCGGCGAGAGCGTGTACTGATCTTTCTGGGCCATCTGCTTGAAGATGGCAAGCAGTTCGTCCTCATTATAGTCTTCAATATGCAGTTTATGGGTGAAACGGCTTGCCAGTCCTGCATTCATCTGCAGGAACTCATCCATCTTGTCTTTATATCCTGCCGCAATCACAACAAACTTTCCACGATCATCCTCCATGCGCTTCATCAGGGTGTCAATGGCTTCCTTACCATACTGGTCACCACCATCGCTGAGCGTATAGGCCTCATCGATAAACAGAATACCCCCCATTGCTTTATCGCACATGCTATTGACGATCTTTGGAGTTTCTCCCATGTATTTGCCAACTAACGTGGCTCGGCTGGCCTCAATCACACGTGAAGTGGGAAGGATATCCATTGACTGGAGAATCTCACCCATCTTACGGGCTATAGATGTCTTTCCCGTTCCAGGATTACCCGTCAGGATAAAATTCATAGCCATTTGCTGAACCTTTCCTGCGCCCATTGCAGCACGCTGCTTCATGAACATGCTCTGCACAGCCAAACGACGGATGGAGTTCTTCACAGAACGCATGCCGATGAACTCATCAAGCTCGTTGAGGACCTCATCCAGCGGACGCGCTGCCTCATTCTGGGCCATCGGCAGGTCTTCCTTCGTCAGACTATACATATCACTCTCCTGGAAGCCAGGATCATTCATGAGTTTCACAAGCCGCTGACTCTGACGCTCAACCGCCTCGTTGAAGATCCGGCGTGCCTCACGGGCATTCCCGAAGTTCTTGTCACGACGCAGATACAGTTGTTCAAACTGACGATGGATAGCCGCACGTGTATCATCATCTATCGTGAAGCTCTTGTCTTTCGCAAGATTCAAGAATATCTCAGTCAGTTCCTCGGGCTTATAGTCGTCAAAATGGATAGTCTGTGTAAAACGGCTCTTGAGTCCAGGATTCGTGTCGATGAAATCATGCATCTGGTCTGTATAGCCTGCAACTATACAGATAAACTTCCCTCGATCATCTTCCAGACGCTTCAATAGAGTGTCAATAGCCTCCGATCCAAACGAATCGCCATCGTTCGACTTCAGGGTATAGGCCTCGTCGATGAACAGCACTCCTCCCAATGCTTGATCCACCAGCTGATTCGTCTTGATGGCCGTCTGGCCGGAGTAGCCTGCTACAAGCTTCGCACGGTCAGCCTCCACCAACTGACCACGTGAGACGACACCCAAGGTCTTGAAGATATCAGCCATGATACGTGCCACAGTAGTCTTTCCTGTGCCAGGATTACCCGTAAACACATAATGCTTACCCTGGAAGGTGTTGGTCTCCCCACGTTTGATCTGTAGGTTCAAGAATGCCGTAAGGTTAGATATCTCCTTCTTGACGGCTGTCAGACCTACCAGGCCATCCAACTTCTTAAGACAATCACCCACATTGACAGCCTGCGGAGCCTCATACGGAACATCTTCCACTCTGATGGTCATGAGCTCTTCATTACTCATCATCGAGATGTCCACGCCCTGAAGACGCTGCGCCTGTTTCTTACATATCTGGTCAAAGAGAGTACGCATCGTGCGGCCATTGGCAAAGTCCTTGCCACGCGAGTTGTACATCTCGGTTATCATCTTTCTGGTCAATCCCTCTGCCTCTGGGGAGAAAATATATTTCTTTCCCTTAGCAAAGACAAGCATGATTTCAAACAACTGTTCAGGTGAGTAGTCCTTGATGTCGAGGAAATAATTGAAACGGCTGCGGAAACCTGGATTGATCCGGAATAGATTCTCCATCTCGGTACGATAGCCGGCAGCAATGACAATAAACTGGCCACGATCGTCCTCCATGCGCTTCATCAGCTTCTCCAATGCCTGAGCACCCTGATTGTCGCGATCTCCTGATGCACTGAGCGGTGCCAAAGTATAGGCCTCGTCAACGAAGAGTATACCTCCTTTTGCCTTATCGCAAAGACGATCCACGACCTTGGGTGTCTCCCCCTGATAAGGGCTCACCATCTTGGCACGGTCAACTTCCACTACATGTCCACTGTCGAGATAGCCGATAGAGGCCAGTATTTCACCCAGCTTACGGGCAATGGTTGTTTTTCCTGTTCCGGGATTACCCGTCAGGATAATATGCATGGACATTTTCTCCTGTTCGCCCAGTCCGCGTTCAGCACGCTGCATACTATTCTGAACCGAGTATGCCATCTCCCTGACGGCACTCTTCACCTCGTCCATACCAATGAAGGAGTCGAGATCCTTAAGGATTTCATCTACAGTCCGTTCCTCAGGCACATATCCCTTGATATCCTCCTTCTCAACAAACCTGGCATCTGCACCGCGACTGATGAACTGGGTAAAAATATCCTCAGCCGTTTTGTTGGCCAGATGGCCGTTACCGAAGGTCTCATCCTTTATTTTCACCTGATACTTGAAGTATCTGGCCAGTTGGCTATCTGCCTCCGGAGTGAAGTCTGTAATACCATACTTCATTCTCAAGTTCAGCTTACAGATCTCCGTCAGCTCCTGGTAGCCTGGAGTGGTCATGCGGAAAGTATACTTGAAACGGTTTGCAACGGCGGGGTTGCTTTCTAGGAAATCATCCAGACCTTTGTTAAGTCCGGATATCACCACGATAGGATTATCTTCCCACTTATCCATCTCCACAAAAAGCTTGTCGAGCGGATTAACCTGATTGGAATATTTATCAGGCAGAAGTTTCTGCACATTATCAAAGAACAAGATGCCGTTCTTGGCTTTCTTGATATTATCATCCCACTTATCTACGAAACGCTGATAGTCCACAGCATCAACCATCGTAAGCTTTGGCTTCTCGATGATCTTATGCTGATAGAAATAATCACGGAGGATTTCAGCCAGTGCAGTCTTACCCGTACCAGTCTCACCTATCACAATGGCATTCACCGATATACGCACATTAGCGATATCCTTGCGGGAACGGAGGAATGTATAGGTGTCAACAATCGTTTTAAGCTGACGTTTGACTTCATCAAGCCCTACCAGCTTATCGAGTAAGTCCTGACTCACCAGCGGCTGACCACACCACTTACAGAACTTCGCTACGCTTCTATTTTCCTTATGACAATTCTGACAAACCATTACTCTACATCTCTTTCTATTTGCTTTATTATTTCAGAGGGTCTGATCTTAATTTGACTGACATCTGGATTTCTGACGTTCATAAGACTTGGACAGAACACGATGAAATCAAGTACGAAAATGAGTGCCAACAAACTCCACAGGATATAATGGAGCACACTCTCACCACTGATTGAACGAACTTGATCAGTCACGTCGTCCAACAAGCCGAACTTAGATCCCTTGAACCTGAACGACTTGGTCTTGAAGGTATAATACAGGGGTTCCAGAAGCGACGACTTCAGATCATTCTCCATCACCTCAGAAATCAGCTTATTGTCCGCTTTCTCATCACCTCGGAAATCAGTCAGATGGCAAACCAACATATAGACAAGCGAGATGACGACAATGGTAATAGTAAACAGCCCCGGATGCGACTGTCCCATATATTTTAATATGATAATAGGTATAAATGACGACAAGGCTCCCAAAATTCCCCACAGGCAAGAGAACATCACGTCATAACCTCGGAAGTAGGCTCTCGTCCCCACAATCACAGCCGTCATTCCTCCTAACGGCAGACCTATCGACAGGAAGGAATGATCCAGAATATAATGCTGATTCTTCACGCCGAAAATCAATAGCAGCAGAATCCAGATGCCACACAGACTATAGAACGTCATACGCCAGACATTCTCTCTGCTCTTGGCACGTCGCCAATTGTCACGTACTTCCCTGATCCTGTTCGATGTTTCCTCACGTGCAGCCACGAAACGCTTATAGTGAGGCTGCGAAATGTCTATCTTACCCAGAGCCATCAGCCAGTCTTCAATGGCATGTTCGTATGCATAGTCTTCAGAGAAATCCGCAAACGGATCCTCATGATAGAATATGGACATCCACTGAGCCAGACTGCCGTTTCTCATCTCCTGACGAAGCTGGACATAATTATCCACATCCACATTCTTTCCGTCAGTCATCATCAGTCCATCGGGCATCAGGTAAACAGGAGTCACGCCAAGAATACGACAGAAACGATAGACAGCCGTCTTTGCGTCATATGCTCCCAGACGCTCCCGGTTTTCCTCACTCATAAAATCAAAGCAACGGTTGTGCTCATTCAGGATTTCTGTCCATCCATGCAACTGTGCATAATATGAGAATCTGCCACCCAGTTCCAGAATGTCCTTCATTTCCGCTTCAAACTCTTTGTCGCTGAAGTGCTCTGCCTTCTTCAGGCGTTCCACGAGCAATTGTCCTACTTGCTCTGGGGTATAAACGCTCTGCAGGTCGTATGCAGCCTCACGGTCCAGATTATAAAGCACCTTATAGGCCAGCGTGTCCGAATACGCCTGATCCTGAGTCATGATACGCAGGCTCTCACAGGCCATGTGGTCTCCGTGACTATACATCCAGGAGAGCAGCCTGCCGTCGGTCAGACTAATCCAGTCATCCTCCGACAACGACTCACGACCGAACGTCCTTGCAATCTCCTTGATATTCGACGACGGATATTTTGCCAGGAACGGAATATCAGGATCAATCTCATACACCATTCTCATGATGGCCACACGCCCGTCCTTCCTGTGGTCCTTTCGCTTGAAATAAGTACGCAGACGGTCCACGTCACACTTCGAATGTGACTCAAGATAGAGGTACAACGGATCATTTGCATTCCCCAGCAGCATCCCATATTCCTTCTGATGCGTTAATAGCGAAATGGCCACACTGTGTACATCATCACAGAGATGGCCCTTCACATCCTTGTAAGGATACGTTGGTTCCATCATATAGACAGCCGCCATCAGACCAGCCCGCTGGTCAACAGGATAACGGTTCACCACAATATCCTTAACAATCGTGCTCAGTTTCACGTTCCCGCAACTCTCCAGCCAGGCACTGATTCTTCCATTATAAAGATAGCCGATAGCCAGCTTCTCATTGTCCAGCAGCAGAGGCACCAGCTCATGGATATTGTCTGCAACAAGGTTCTTGTCCGGATCCACGATAAAACTCTTGTATTTCAGGAACGGAGATGAGAGGTCCACCTTCGGCGTCTCCCCCTCGAACCACTTCTCCACCTGATCATATCCCCAACGGGTAAGAGGATTGACAACCGTCAGACCCTGTATGAGCATCTTCACCCGTTCAGGCAATTCGTTGATATGGGGAATCCGTCCCTCATTCTTCTGACGCATCATAACCCGTTCGTTCGTACTCATCGGCGATTCACCAAGCCACAGAGTCATCAGGCAGATACCCAGAGAATAGAAATCTGCTGCAGGAGAGATCTCCACGACGCCGTCGATCACGTCCGCATACATTTCCGGAGCCGCATAGATGGGCGTACGGGCCTGAGTCGTCTTATGCGCTTTCCCGTCCTGTTCCAGCATGCTCGATATGCCAAAGTCCCCCAATACCAACTCCGTACGCTCCTTGTCACGGAAGAACAGATTACTTGGTTTCACATCCTTGTGCAGAATACCGTACTCATGACAATAGGCCAGTGCCGCAGCTCCCTGTAAGGCTATCCTTCGGAACTTATCCATATCGCCATTCAGTCGGTAGTCGGCCATCGTACCACCACGGAGATACTCCATCAACTCATAGTAACGGCGCTTTCCGTCAACATAAGTCTTTCCATAGTCAAACACCCTGACTATCATCTCGAAATCGAAATTCAGGACCGTCTGGAGTATCTTCTTATCGACCTCGAAATTCGGATAATAGATCTTTAATACAAACTCCTCACCGTTCTTTTCGACGAGAAAGACCTGAGCCTCACCAGAGTTATCGCTCAGATTACGGATATTACGGTATTTGACACCTTTCAGCGTAAAGAAGTTATCATCGAAATTATCCTGCATCTTGGCAGAATTGTCTGTTCTCCCCGTACCGTCAAAGCTCTCTGTGGGACGCATCGTTCCATCCATGTTTGCAGGACGCAAAGTACCGTCCGAATTTGAAGACTGAATCACTTCCTCAGGCACCGCAGGATGCATGGTCGTATCAAATTCGTTACCGTTTCCCGTTGCAACGTTATCAAAAGTTCTATCCGTGCTCATTTAGATATCGTCTTTAATTTCCTTTTTCGTATTTTTCCCGAGAATGACCCATTTCCCTCCCATCTGCGGCTTTGCGCAGCCACAGGGACTCGAATGGAGAGCATGCTTGAAATTGCACTCCCAAGCCAGTCTAACGCCTTGAGGCTTACAGGCCATCGCATAATTACGGACCTGAGCAGGCTTAGTCTGAGGGGGTTGCGCCATTTGCTCCAGGATTTCAGCAAGTTTGTTAAGCCGATCCTTCCGCTTTGCCTCAAACTCCTCCTGACTCATGCGCTTCCTCTCAGGCTCAGGGATGACGGGATCAACAATACCGCGGTCTTGGGCAAGCAGTTTCAACACGCGCTCTCTCAACTTGGAGTTTTTCCTGTCACGCACCAAGTCGCGCTCCGAACGATAGGGAATCTGCATCTCCAGATCCTGTATCTCACTGGCTAATTGCTGCATCTCCTTGAACTCTGGCAACTCCTTGACTTTCTCCAAAAGCTGTCGGGCCTCATCTGTCAATGGTGTCCCGCACTGCTTACAAAAAGAGAAATCGTTCAACGTCCGGCAGACTGGACAAACAATTCCTCCCTGCGGACTTCCACATTCAGGACAGAAAGCCTCATGTCCTGAAAGTCGGGCTCCACAGAAGGAACAGACATCCTTTCGGATGTAATGATGGCAAACTTCACAGAAATCAGCATCAGGTTCAATGGCTGCACCACAATTTGGACATGTCGCCATACCTATTGGATTACCACATGATGCACAAAACATTGCCTCTGGATCGTTGATTGTTCCACAATGGGGACATTCAACGCCTTGGGCCGTTTTCATCTGCATGGCCTGTTGAGTCTGAGGCGCAGCAACTCTCTCCTTGGTCAATTCCTGACGCTGCAGTTCCTGCATCCCCCGATCGGTTCGTTCCGGATTTTGTGTAATATCGTCAATCATACAAACACGTGTTTTAACTTAAGTTAGGTGCAAAGTTAATAAAAAAAAATAAAACCAACAAAAAAAACCGCCGTAAATTTATATTTACGACGGCATTTTCTGCAAAACAAGCGCAAAATTACCACAATTGCAGGCGTTCTGACTGCGGAATATACATTTTATCGCCCTCTTTCACACCAAAGGCCTCATACCATGCATCAATGTGGGGAAGTGCGCCATTAACACGCCAGCGGCCAAGAGAATGGGGGTCACTCTTCGTACGGTTACGGATCTCCTCGTCTGTGATATTACCTGCCCACACACCTGCATAAGCGTGGAAGAAACGCTGATCAGCTGTCAGCCCGTCCTTCTCTCCGAGAGGTGCCGACTTCGTTGCATTCTTATAAGCAGTCCAGGCAACCTGGAGACCACCATGATCGGCAAGATTCTCACCCAACGTCAGACGACCATTGGCGAACAAGCCTGGCAGCACCTCGATCTTGGCAAAGAAGTCTGCATACTTATCTGTGCGCTCTGTAAAATTATTTCCATCAGACTCCTTCCACCAGTCGTGCATATTTCCATCCTTGTCAAAACGACGACCCTGATCATCAAATCCATGTGTCATCTCGTGACCGATAACGACTCCGATAGCGCCATAGTTGAAGGCATCGTCTGCCGTCATGTCAAAGAACGGATATTGAAGTATGCCCGCAGGGAAACAGATCTCGTTCGTAGTAGGATTGTAATAGGCATTCACCGTCTGCGGTGTCATATACCAGTCATCACGGTCTACGGGCTTGCCCACCGTGTGATCGATATGCCATGCGTTCCAGAACTTACTGCACTCCTGCATATTCTCGTAGTAAGATTTTTTAGGGTCAATCTGAAGCTTCGAGAAGTCCGTCCACTTATCAGGATACCCCACCTTGACATAGAAGGTATTCAGTTTCAGCAGGGCGTTCACTTTCGTCGAGTCGTCCATCCAGTCCTGAGCGGCAATACGCTCTCCAAGGGCAATCTGCAGATTCTTCACCAATGTGATCATACGCTGTTTTGCTGACTCTGGGAAGTACTTCTCAGAGTAGATCTTACCAAGCGCCTCACCCATCACACGCTCCACCTGACTGGTGCTGCGCTTCCAAAGCGGATGGTTTTCCTTACGTCCAGAACGGATTCTGCCGTTGAAATCGAAACTTTCAGCAACAGTCTCATCGCTCAGGTAGTTGGCTGCTCCAGAGATGAAGCCCCACTCCATCACATCACGATACTCAGCCGGTTTGATACCAGCCACCAGCTTGTCGGCACCTTCGAGGAAGTCAGGCTGTCCGACGACCATCTCCTGCAGATATTTCGTCTCAATACCTTTGGCGTTCATCACCTTCACAAGAGGAAGATTGGGATACTTTGACTCAAACTCCTGCAGCGTCATTTTATGATAGTTGGCCTCTGGGTCACGCAACTCCGTACGAGACTTCGACACCTTAGCAAGAGCCGTCTCCACCTTCATGATGTTCTGCATCTTCTTCGTAGCTACACCTTTACTGAAGCCAAAGAGCTGGAACATCTTGACTATATGTTTCTTAAAGGCCTCACGGATATCGGCTGTAGCCTTGTCGTTGTCAAGATAATACTCTTTCTGTCCCAACGACAGACCACCCTGATTCACGCTCAGGATATTCTGTGTGGCGTTCTTCTCGTCGGCTCCAAAACCACAGAAGAAGAACTCCTGTTCCCCATAGGGAGCCAACTCCAGCTGTATGTCGAGCAGTTGCTGATTGGTCTTAGCTGCCTCCAGCCTCTTGATCAGCGGCATCAGCGGAGCCACGCCCTCGTTGTTACGGCGCGTAGAGTCCATTGCCAGCTTATAGAGGTCGCTGAGTTTCTGCTCGATCGTACCTTTCTGATAGGTATTGCTCTGCAACTCCTTCAGGATACTGTTGATACGCTTGTCGTTGTCCTCCTGCAAACGGTCGAAGCTTCCGTAGCGCGAATAGGCCGCTGGCAGCGGATTGGCTTTCATCCACCCGCCACAGGCATACTCATAGAAATCATCACCAGGACGTGCATTCATGTTGAAATCAGCCGTATTCAGGCCTGATCCCAGCTCACCCTGTGCCATTGTCATCAGTGAAATAGATGCCGTCGCCATCATTGTCAATAATCTTTTCATACTGTAGCTATTTTATAATTAATTAAAAGATTCCAATTCCTCGCTGATTTGTTCCCAGTGCTCCACTTCCTCATCCAACGCCTGTTTAGTCTGAGTGTACTCTGTCACAAGTACCATGTCTGAGGCTTTATCCGGCTGCATCAGCAGTTCGTCAAGCTCTTTCAGACGCTGTTCCATCTTCTCTATCTTGGCCTCCGACTCCTTTACAGCCTTCTCCACACGGTTCCTGCGCTTCTGCTGCTCCTTACGCTCGGCATAGCTGAGGGCCTTGCTAAGGGCTGCCTCAGATCCTGCAGAAGGCTCGTCGTTTGTTCCCACCTTGGGAACATTTTGTTCCCGCCGTGGGAATGAATTGTTCCCACCTTGGGAATATCCCGTCTCCTTGCCGAGCTCGTTCAGCTCGCTTATCTTCTTAGCCTGAAGGAAGTCGTAGATGCCACCAAGATGCTCCCTGACCCTTCCGCCTCCGAACTCATAGACCTTCGTCACCAAGCCGTCGAGGAACTCTCGGTCGTGAGAGACGATGATTGCCGTACCGTCGAAAGCCTTGATGGCTTCTTTCAGTACATCTTTCGAAAGCATGTCAAGATGGTTCGTAGGCTCATCGAGAATCAGCAGGTTGACAGGTTCCAAGAGCAGACGGATCATCGCCAGGCGACTCCTTTCTCCACCACTGAGCACCTTTACCTTCTTGTCACTCTCATCGCCTCCGAACATGAAGGCACCGAGGATATCGTTGATGCGCAGACGGATCTCGCCCTTCGCCACGTTGTCAATGGTCTGGAAGACAGTGAGGCTCTCGTCCAGCAACTGAGCCTGATTCTGGGCAAAGTAGCCGATTTGGATGTTATGGCCGACCTTCAGTTCACCAGTAAAGGGGATCTCGCCCATGATACACTTCACAAGCGTAGACTTTCCTTCGCCGTTCTTGCCTACAAAAGCCACCTTCTCGCCTCGCTTGATTGTAAGTGTGACGTGATCAAAAACGGTATGAGCCCCATAGTCTTTGCGCACCTCGTCGCAGATGATCGGATAGTCGCCGCTTCTGAGGCAGGGTGGGAACTTCAGATGCATCGCTGAGTTATCCACCTCGTCGATCTCAATGGGGACGATCTTTTCCAACTGCTTGATCTTCTGCTGCACCTGCACAGCCTTCGTGGCCTTATAGCGGAAACGCTCGATGAAATCCTTCATGTCGGCCACTTCCTTCTGCTGGTTCTCGTAGGCCCTCAGCTGCTGCTCACGACGCTCCTTGCGCAGAACGACGTATTCGTTGTATTTCACCTTATAGTCGATAACCCTTCCACAGGAGATCTCCAGCGTGCGGTTCGACACATTGTTAATAAATGCCCGGTCGTGGCTCACAAGCACCACCGCACTCGACGACTGCGCCAGAAACTGCTCCAGCCACTGAATCGACTCTATATCCAGATGGTTCGTAGGCTCGTCGAGCAGCAGCACATCTGGCTTCTGAAGCAGAATCTTGGCCAGTTCGATACGCATACGCCAGCCTCCGGAGAACTCAGAGGTCGGACGTCCGAAGTCTGTACGAAGGAACCCGAGTCCCATGAGCGTCCGCTCAATCTCGGCCTCGTAGTTCTCTGCCCCCATCATCAGATAACGGTCATGCTCTGCGGTATATTTCTCGATCAGCGACAGATAGCCTTCACTCTCATAGTCAGTGCGCTCTGCCAGCTCCTGATTCATCTTGTCAAGACGATCTTTCATCCTGGTGATATCGGCAAAGGCCTTCTGGGCTTCCTCACGGACGGTAGTATCATCCTGCAGGATCATCACCTGCGGCAGATAGCCGATACGGCAGTCGGTTGGCACACTGACATTGCCTGCCGTCGGCTTCTGCTGTCCGCAGAGGATCTTCAGCAGCGTCGACTTGCCGGCTCCGTTCTTACCCACAAGGGCAATACGGTCTCTGTCGTTGATGACGAAACTCGCATCAGCGAACAGGGGTTTCACCCCAAACTCAACTTTCAGTGACTCAACAGATATCATCGCTTATCCACAAACTTATAGTCCTTGTATTTCTCCGCTGGAAAGCGTAGGAAGTCATCCGTAACGCCTCCCGACTTGAAGTCCGTAATCTTGATCGTTGTCCAGATAAAGGCAATCTTAATGCGTACTCGGATGGGATTGTAGCTCTTTCTGGCCACCAAGGCATGAATCTCCTTCATGCCCTTACAGCCTTTCTTCAGCTTCAAGGTGACCATCAGACCTTCATCGTCGTTAGCGATACTATAGTGATAGTTCTCTGGCTCAAACTTGAACTTGCCCGAATACTTGTCCGACTTATTGTTCTTGGCATTGTAGATCTCCACCTCATGTTTTTTCTTCTTGATGGTATAGACGGTGGTGCCGTCGTTCCACGAGTCCATCTTGTCATCCTTGAACTTGCTCTTCTTGCCTTTATACCAGATAGTGCCGTCAGTCTTATAGATGCCAGTGATATTGACATTATAATGCAAGGTCGCACCTTGTTCACCAAACACCAGTTGATATGTCTGGTTAAAGACGCGCCGGGCCTGTCGCTCATTGGCAGTCATCCCAGAGTTTGGCTCGCCAGTCTGTGGACTTTCTTCTCCTAAGGCTGAGCTAAGGCATACAAACAAAAAAACAACTGCTATTACTAACTTTTCTCTCATTTTTTACAGTTTCAAGGTGCAAAATTACACATTTCTCACGGATTATTTGTATTTTTGCAGCATAAATTAACGAATTGTATGGAAAAGAACATCTTTGCACACCTCATTGCCCAGCAACTCAATCTTCAGGAACGGGCTGTCGGCAATACCCTCGCCCTGCTCGACGAAGGGTGTACGATACCATTCATCTCCCGTTATCGCAAGGAAAGAACGGGCGGGCTCGACGAGGTCCAGATCGCAGCCATCAGCAACCAGTACGAACGTTTCAAGGACATCCTGAAGCGCAAGGAGACCATCGTCAAGACCATTACCGACCTTGAAAAGATGACACCAGAACTCTCCAAGCGCATCAATGAGTGTTGGGATGCCACTGAGCTCGAGGATATCTACCTGCCATATAAACCCAAGCGCAGGACGAGAGCCCAAGTGGCACGGGAACAAGGTCTGGAGCCACTTGCCAAGATACTTCTGCTCCAGCGCGAACGCGATCCGGAAAAGGCTGCTAATCACCAATTATCCATCCTGAATTCTCAATTAAGCATCGAGGAGGCTCTTAAGGGAGCTCAGGATATTATCGCCGAAATGGTCAGCGAAGATGAGCGCAGCCGCCAGCAGCTCCGCAATGCCTTCCGTCGTCAGGCTTTTATCACCTCAAAGGTAGTGAAGGCCAAAGCCGAAACGGATGAGGCAGCCAAATACAGCGACTATTTCGATTGGGAAGAGCCGTTGAAGCGCTGCTCGTCCCATCGTCTGCTCGCCATGCGACGAGGTGAGAGCGAAGGCATCCTCCGCATCAGCATCTCACCTGATGACGAAGAATGCATGGAGCGACTGAAACACCATTATGTCTATGGCAATACGCCTTGCGGAAAACTCGTGGCCGAAGCCGTTGAGGACGGCTACAAGCGGTTGCTTAAGCCCTCCATCGAGACGGAGTTTGCAGCTCTCAGCAAGGAGAAGGCCGACGAGGAGGCCATCCGCGTGTTTGCCGAGAATCTCCGTCAGTTGCTTCTCGGTGCGCCACTTGGACAGAAACGGGTGATGGGCATCGATCCAGGATTCCGTACAGGTTGTAAGGTGGTTTGTCTGGATGCACAGGGGAACCTGCTCCACCATGAGGCCATCTTTCCCCATCCCCCTATCAATAAGCGCATGGAGTCTGCCACAGCCGTTCAGGCGATGCTCAAGAAATACCAGATCGAAGCCATCTCCATCGGAAACGGCACAGCCAGCCGCGAGACCAACGACTTCATCAAGGATGTCCTTGCCGGACGCTATAACATCGACGCCAAGAATCTTCACTCTTCAGACTTCAATGTTCAATGTTTCGTCGTCAGCGAAGACGGAGCCTCAGTCTATTCCGCTTCAAAGATTGCCCGCGATGAGTTCCCTGACGAGGATGTAACCGTCCGCGGAGCCGTCTCCATAGGCCGTCGGCTGATGGATCCGCTGGCCGAACTAGTCAAGATCGATCCCAAGAGCATTGGCGTGGGCCAGTATCAGCACGATGTAGACCAGACTAAACTCAAGCATTCACTGGATCAGACTGTCGAGAGCTGCGTCAATCTTGTCGGCGTCAACCTCAACACAGCCTCCCAGCATCTGCTGATGTATGTCAGTGGCTTGGGCCCCACCCTTGCCAAGAACATCGTGGACTATCGAAAAGAGAATGGTGCCTTCAGCTCCCGTTCCCAATTGAAGAAGGTACCTCGTCTTGGCCCTGCTGCCTATCAGCAGTGCGCAGGTTTCCTCCGTATTCCGGGAGCAGGCAACCCGCTCGACAATTCTGCCGTCCATCCGGAGAGCTACGCCATCGTCGAGCAGATGGCAAAGGATCACGACTGCTCTGTCACAGACCTTATTAATAATAAGGAAAAGCGCGAGGCCATCGACATCAGGAAATATGTGACGGCCGAGGTGGGCATCCCTACCCTCACGGATATTCTCAAGGAACTGGAGAAGCCTGGCCGCGACCCTCGCGAACAGATCGAGGAATTCGAGTTCGACAAGAATGTTTCCACCGTCGATGATCTGGTGGAAGGCATGATCCTGCCAGGCATCGTGACCAATATTACCAACTTCGGAGCCTTCGTCGATATCGGCGTCCATCAGGACGGCCTCATCCATATCTCCCAGATGGCCAATCGTCGCATTGCCCATCCTACAGACGTGGTGAAGCTCCATCAGCACGTCCGCGTCCGCGTCATCGAGGTCGACCGTCGTCGCAACCGCATCTCCCTGAGTTTGAAAGGAGTCTAATATATACGTGCGTATATAATAGAGATATTCAGAAAAGAAGTGACCCTTCCGACCCTTGTGACCCCTAATCAGTTATTGCGTTAGGGGTCACAAGGGTCAGAAGGGTCGGATCATTCTGGAGTATAACAACTATCCGTATTCGGCGTTTTATTGGTTCAAATTGAAGCCCTTTTTCACTACAACGGTCGGAACAAAAATTACAACGGTCGGAACAAAATTTCCAAAGGTCGGAACAAAAAATATAAGGGGTGGAACTATGATTATAGCAGTGGGCTTTCTAAAGGCACAATTGATAATTTAGGGCATCTGAATTTCCTTCAGCAATTCCTGTTCAAGTTGGTTATGGGCTATCTCACGGCAAACACCATTACGACCCATAAGAATGTAGGTTGGTAATATCTTAATGTGGAATTGCTTGGCAAGGGCGTCCATCTGCTCTTTTGTAATACGCAAATGCTCACCCTTTATCTTCTTTCGATAATCTTGCCAACGGTCTGGGGATGAGGTATTATCTGTAATGTAGACAAAAGCCAAGTCTGGATGATTTAATTTGCTGCCTTTTTCAGCTTCCATTGCATCCATCATTGTGATACAGGCATGACACCACGTGGCCCAGAAGTCGATGAGCACCACCTTCCCCCGATAGCGTTGGCGAAGGTCATTGAGGATTTCACTATGGATTTCATAATCCGATGCCTTCTGCGCTTCTTCTCCCAATTGCCGACACACCTCTCGGAAATACGGCAGGCGCACCTCATCAATTGCCCCTGCCGGCAGATAACCCAAGCGTTCAATTTGCCGAGGATAGTCTTTGGCGATATGAAGATCGTGAAGGTAGTCGCAGGGTTGTATATCCACAAGTGCATCCCAACATTTCTCTACAGTGATAACATCGAAGTTGCGACTTGGGAAATAGGCGCAATAGTCAGTATTGGGCACCAACATCCTTAACTGGACCTTCTGCTGTTCGTCCAATGGACGATGCTCAATATACGTCTCGTAAGGCACACCATCCTGGAATGCCGCTATACCATCCTTCACTTGTATATTCATCCAGAGATATTGCATTGTCTGGATGTCACACCCCATCATATAGAGCTGCTTGGCGCATAATGGCAATCGTTTGTCTGCCCCAATGTGATGTCTCAGCTTTTGATGCCATTTCAGCATACCGTCAGCATATGAATTTGCAAGTGGCCGATTCAGCGTCAAAGCCCGTTCGTAAGCGTCATCCCATCCAAAATTCAACCAGGGAACAAATCGATGCAGGGCAGTATTCAAGTCAGCATAATATCCCTTAAACCAGAGGGTTGGATAATGTTCGAAGTCATATTCATCTTTCGCTATCACTCTCTTAAGATATTCCTCCTTCAGCGTGTCTGTTTGGCTGATATTATATTTATTGTCCAACTTCTTCATATAAAGCAGGGATGCTTTGCGTGTCCTGTCAATGTCTACAATAATATCCGCCATCTCCCCTGGATACAGATAGAATCCCTTGGAGAAAAAATCATCAAGAACAATATTTGCCGTACTCGTACCACGCTGCGGAAAGCGGATAACAGCAAGTCCTTCACTATCAATAATTCCTGTATAATTCTCCGCCACAGAAGGGAAAAAACTGCCTACATTCAAACAAGCAATGTTTGATTTTGTCTTGGATTCCCCCCAGTTCAGGATATGTATACATACAGTGGTCGTATCCATCTCATAGGATGGTTTTGGCAGCGGTGCATCCATATCCATACGCCGATTCCGCACGTCATCAGGGAGAGAATCTATCGCTTGAGCATAAACTCCCGCAGTTCCCAAAATAACGAACTGTAATATTATGATTATTCTCCTCATTTTGCTGAATTCTCGATGATTCTACGGATTTCTGCGGGATTAGAGGGATGTACATTCTCTGGCAGGCGATTGCCCCATTGGTCGAAAAGGATGTAAGTGGGATAATGGGTAACGCCAAGAAAGCGCTCCACCGATGTCTCCTGACTAACCGGCAAATTGTAGTGAACGGAGTGGTTGCCAGTCAACTCATATTCGTTGATTACGCTACGCCAGGCATTGTCATTCGTGTTATTGCAAAGATAGACATAGGTGACAGGCAAATCCTGAAGAGCACGAAGAAGAGGCTTGGTGTAAATCTGGAAATGATTCCTGCAAGATAAGCACCAACTTCCCCAGAAGTCAAGCAGGACAAACCTACCCTTAAATGGAGTCAATATCCTGTCGAGTACTTCTTTTCCGTCAGCGATCCCTGCAAGAGGCTCATTCGCCATCAGACTGCCTTGGGCACAATCCTGTTTCTCTGCAAGAGCAGCGAAATGTCGGCTTTGGCGTCTTATGATTTCCTTATAATATGGATTGCCGACATGCTCATCCAACAATTTTGAGAGGGCCTCAGACATCGGTGTATGAGCCTTATCCAACTGTTCACAGATGGCAATGGCTTTCGACAAATCCTTGAAATCATCAGAAATGTCAAGTGTGTCGTAACGGTGAATATTCTTGGTGAGCAGACATTCATAGGGGTCAGGCGACTTGGCCAACTGCATCAGAGGTGTGCCTTCAGCAAACATCTCTCCTACCATATCCATGTATGGGTGTCTTGTCAGCAATGAGTCAGGCATGCCATTTTCCACCATGTCACGATAGTCATTCAAGGCACGACGGAATGTCACGAGACTGTCCAGATAGGCCTGTGGAAGTTTCTGCCGTCCAGTATAATGGAACTCTTCCAAGAGATCAATGAGGTATTCACTGAACCTGTAATTTCTTGATCCCTGAAGGATAGGGTCTAACTGCTCTGCCACATAATTGTTCAGTGCGTAAGCCAGATGATCTTGCACCAATGTGTAGGGGCGTGGTTGGTCTTCGAAAATACGCTCCTTAAGCCATTGCCAAAGTGTTCCGTCATAACTTTGACGGATGGCGGGGTCATTGAAGCGTCTCTGCACTAAAGAGAAAGCGGCGCAGATCTTCCATTGCCAGCGGCTTAGTTGGCGATATCGTTTGGAAAGCATTGGCGAGAGTTTTTCCGTATTTCCCCATTTTGCTTCTGCTCGCTTCAAGTCGTTCTCGGCTGCTTCCAATATGGTGGCATCTGTCTTATTCTCAAAGTCTTGCCATCTCACCATAAAGCCCGGCATATCGTGCATTATCAGTTCATTGGACAGTCGTGCATCCTTCCCCATAACGAGCGTCTTCCCCGTGGCGCCATCCATGCTGACATAATAGGTATTGCCTGGCGTAAGCACCAGTTTTGCCCACAGCAGGCTCGCCTCTCCAGTGTCCGCCAACTCAACGGTTTGACTGAATCGTCCTAGGCTGTCTAGACTGACAAGCACTTCTGAGTTCATCATTCCCCCAAGAGGGCTAGGGATGCGTAACAGCAGGCGGTCTTCGTGATTAGGAGGGATGTTGGTTATTCTTCCTTTTAGTATCACCTTTCCGCCGCTGTATCCATTATCATAAAAGTCACTCTCATCTTCCACGGGATAGTCAGGAAGAGTCAGATCCTTTACCTCAGATACATGATGTAGGACATTGTTTATCTTGATGATATTGTCTTGCAGCCTCAACTCCAGTTGAAACTGTTCACGACCATTGGTCACTAAATAGTTCCCCTGAAGAGCATCCGCTTTGAGATATTCCCAATTGTCACAGTCGTACACTGCATATTCATCAAAGAGCCCGATGAGCCACTCGCCTGTCTGATCATCTCTCAGAAAGAGGTCTAAGCCAATCCTCACATGAGCCCTTCCTGTCAAACAGACAAATAAGCAAGAAATGAATAAAACAAATCGGTTCATAATAACTGTCATCTTTAGAGTTTAGGCTGCTAAGATTCTTTGCTACTCCAGTCCCAGAGCCTTGCGGACTTGCAGCTCCAAATTCTCGCCACGTAACCGTCTTCCCCTATCAATGATAGTTCCATCAGGCGCAAAGAGGATGACTTCTGGCACGCCGTTGATGCCGTATAGATCTGTGGCAATGCTCTGTGAGTTAATGATTTGAGGATATGGTATATGCTCTTCCTCAATAGCTTTCAATGTGGCCTCTGGCTTATCCCACACAGCAATACCCAGCACTACCAGCCCCTTGTCTCTATATTTGTTGTAAAGGGAAATGAGATTGGGTATTTCCCTGCGACAAGGGCCGCACCAAGAGGCCCAGAAATCAGCGACTACATACTGTCCCCTTCCGACATAATCGCTCAACCGCGTGGTCTTTCCATCATGCTCTACGGCAAAGTCCTTAAACATGGCTCCAGGCTGAGTAGTCTGCTGCTTCACGAGCAGCTCCCTGAGAGACTTCACTATCCTGTTATTCCTCCATCTGTCGGAAAGCATATCAATATACTCTATCCCCCGTTCACCACTATAAGTTTGGTCATAGAACTCATTGACCATTGCATAACCAAGCGGATCGTCGGTATGTCGCTGCAGCACAGGAAACACAAGGCTATCCAATTGAGTAAATGCATCTTTCTCGGACATTGAGCCATTCGCAGAAGACTTGCTCAGCTGATAGAGCTGATGGTGAAGGTTAAAGTACTCGTCATTAAGGGGTGTACCTGTAAACAATACTTTGTCATCTTCAAACTTACTGGCAGTAATTGTTCCATCCTCCACAAAAAGAAGAACCTGAAACTTGTAGCTCTTATCGTAAAGATGCCCCCAGAAGATGCTGTCCGCAGTGGCCTCGTGCTCGCAGATGACTCCTTTCACAACAGTGAAAGAATCTACGGCTGCGCTGCTTTCATGGTTAAGAATGTTTCTGAGGTATACAGTTCCCGTAAAGTCAGGACGTCCCAAATCTCCTTTAATACAGTAGTTCACTTGTGCTTGGGCTACTGGCATCATCAGTAGCAAGACTGCGATTTGTAATATTTTCTTCATCTTGTCAAGTATTACGTTATGCTACTCCAGTGTCAATGCCTTGCGGATGAGAGGTTCCAGCTCATTGGCATCAAATGAGGTGGAGAGGATGGTGCCGTCCTTGTCAATCAGGAACATACCACCGCCACTATAAGATAATCCGCATTTTTCAAAGACGTGCAGTTCGTCTTTCAGGTCAACGAAATTCTGCCAAGGATAGCCATCTTTCTCTGCGGCTTTAATCATACTGTCCAATGTTTTTTCATGCGCAATTCCTATTATCGTAAAGCCCTTGTCTCTATATGCCTCATAGACAGGAATCAGCGCCTTATTATGCCTGCGACACGGGCTACACCAGGATGCCCAAAGACAGATTAGTGTCACTTTCCCCTGATACAGCGACGACACATCGACTATATTCCCATCGGCTGTCCTTGCCTGAAGGTTTATGAAAGGATTACCTGGCTTCAGACGTATAGCAGCTTCCTTCATTGCAATACTTTGGTGCACAGGATGACCAGGCAGGATGTCCTCATAGTGCTGATGATAAAGGCTGAGCAGTTGATCTTGCCCCTGCTCGTTTGTAAAGGCTAACTTGTCACCTATATAGAACAAGGTATAGGGAATCGGATGACTCGCCATATACTCCTCCCTCCATTGCTGATGCCTTTTGAAGAATCCTTCATGCTCAAGGCTGTCGGTCATGGCTTTCTCTTCCTGCATTAGTCTCTTAATATCCTCGTTCTCCCCAAGATTCTGCCCTGCATCCCATGACAACTCGAACTGAGCTTTAATCAATCCATGCAACTTTCTGAGCGGCTCTCCAAAGAGACTATCCTCTTCTAATGCCATCTGCTGGTATTTCAACATTTCCTGGCCGTCGGAATGAATGTTAAAACCTGTTCCGTCATAATTAATGTTGACCTTAGCCCCATCTTCCAAAAGGAAACTGCCATAGTTCCATCTACCTTGCAAGTATTCATTCAGTAGGAATACTGTATACATATCCATTTGACTGCCTTCCAAATCATATTCAAATCTGCCGTTATTGGCCTGAATATGTATCGCATTATCCTTTACCCGAAGGTCATCTCCAGCTCTGCTGATAACAATTTCCGTACCCTTCGTCATGTCGTTAAGCACGCCCTCTATGTGGCATCTCACTTGTGCCCAACCCGTCAAACCAACAAAAATGCATGAAGTAAAAAGAAATAATCGTTTCATATTTTTTTGTTTGCAAAACTACGATGAATTGAGAGCAAAAACAAATATTCGGGTTTACAAAGAGTTTACAAATTCATCCCATTGGTCTGCAGTACCCTTGATACCGAAACACTTCTTGTACAGACGGGTTCTTGTCTGGGTGATGGCGGCTTTCGTGTGCGCCGTGAGAATAGCTATCTGAGCAGGCTCGATTTGTAATTTCAGGAGCAAGGTGACGTGATATTCCTGTTTGGAGAATTGGTGCAGCGTGAATAAACGCTCTCTGAAATCCTGATAGTTTTTGCATATCGTGTTCTCCACCTCATGCCACTCTACCTGACTAAGTATTTGCTCAGACTCAGCCTTTTCCAACACCTGTTTGCGAATCGGCGAGTTCATAATCTCCATACCAGCTCGTTCATGCTCACTTAAATCGGCTTTGGCAATGGCATTCAGTGATAATAGGCGTTTCTTGTATGACTCCAATTCCTGCTGATTGCCTGCAAGACTGAGTTCCATCTCTCGGATTTTTCTGTTGTTCTCTTCGATATAGGCTTGGCTCTTACGGTATTGCTCTGCTTGCAGTGCCTTAATGCGCTGTATTTTCTCTGCAATTCTGGTTTTATGTCTCTTATAGATAATAAAAGCAGATATTGACAATACGATAAGAAGGATTACGACACCTCCCAATATGAAGTTCTTGACCAAATTATCTACCCTAAGCCTCTCGTTCTCGCTTTCTTTCTTATGGTAATTATATAGAGAGTGAACGCGCTGGAGTTCTGCCGTTTTTACAGTCTTATCAATTGAGTCTCTGTATAAAATATAATTGGCAAAAGCTGCTTCACTCTTAAGGACATCTCCTTCCTTCAGAAAGATTCTAGTCATATGCTTGTATGATCTTTCCTTGGCATATACACTTCCACAAGATTCAATCATGTGAGCATAATATGATGCCGAATCGACTTTCCCCATTGCATAATACATATCATGTAAAATCGCAAATACAGAACTGCTATCGTTGTTTAGCTTGTCAATATTATGCAAAGGCATATCAATATATACTTTAACAGAGGAATAATCTTTAAGGTCATAGTAGATGCTTGCATACGCTTGGTATATGCGAAGTTTATGGAATTCGTAACTAGGCAACACAGAATATTTTTCAGCTTGCTTCAGGCATTCAATGCTCTTGTCGTATTCGTTTTGCCATTGGTATGTAGTTGCCATATCTTCCAAACCATACAAGATAGATAATGTGTCATTAAATTCTATTCCATACTCATAACATTTTTTAAAATTGTTTTCTGCCTCTACAAACAAATATTGGTATAGGAAAAGATACCCCATCTGGCTATAGATGACTGACTTCAGCTGAAGATCATTATCTTGCATTGCATCTAAGGATTTCTGGTAGTAGGAAAGGGCGGTAGGGGCATCGTGGGCATCACTGTAGACACGACCTGCATAATAATAGGCCGTGGACAAGAGTTTCTTGTCACCGCCATCTTCATAATATCTAAGCAGCGTTTCGATGGAGTCTGTGGAAACAGTTGGCTGGTAAGCCTTATCCTTGGCCTTGATAGTAAGCAGCTGATAATATTTCTGGTCTGGCTCTGGCGCACCAACCATTTCCTGTCCCAGAGCTTGCAAAACCCGAATTGCACTATCAGGATTGACATTCGAGAGAGAGTCCGCAGTCAGCAATGACTGCGGATAACGGTACTCACCTTTGCAGCCAATTATCATCAGCAACAAGATGAGCAGGAGTGCTATAATACCATGTTTCAAGGCGTCTGATCCTTTAGCCTATCGTAATGGTGTATTTGCTCATGAACGAGGCACCGGGCAACAGATGGTTCATCAGGGGTTTGTCCTTGAACTCACCCTTGAAGTCTCTGGGGTCGCCGAGACCGTACCATGGCTCGATACAGACAAAAGGAGCCTGCTTGTCATACGGACTCCAGAAGGCACAGACTGGTGTCTTGTAATCCACCGTCACAGCCGGCTCTCCGTTGGTATCCATCAGCATGGCGCGATGCGTCTGACACTTGTGGATCTTCACCGAGTCGTTGCGGAAGAAGTTGTTGCAGATTTCCAGAATACCCATATCGGCCTCCAAAGGCTCCTCCACCATATCATGACTGCCGTCGGCATAGCTCTTCAAGGCGTCCATCGGCTCTTCATTGTCGAGTTTGATCATACCCTCCAACTTTCCGCCAGGCACATTGAAGGCAGGATGTCCGCCAATCTGGAAATGTATCTCCTGGCTGTCCGTGTTTTCCACATGCCAGATCACGTGTACCTTGTTGTCCTCCAGACGATAGGTAATGGCGAGGTTGAAGCGGTAGGGATACACCTTCAGCGTCTCCTCGCTCTCATGCAGTGCCAGCGTCACCTTTTCCTCCGACTGACTGATGACGGTGAACATCGTATCACGTGCAAACCCGTGACGAGGCAGATGATACTCCTTTCCGTCAACCAGATAGGTATCGTTATTCACACTACAGACGATGGGGAACAAGACGGGCGAATGTCTGGGCCATTTCTCACCAGCCTGCCACATGTACTCCCTACCCTCATTGTCCTTCACGCTCTGGAGCTCTGCTCCCATTTCGGCGACCTGAATCGCCAGCTGTTCATTCTTCAGTTCGATCATAGTTATTCATTTTTTACTAAAAAGCCGCGACCTCGACGAGATCGCGGCTTTATCATAACAAACGGTTCAGTCAGTTTTTACTTCACCTTTTCCACGATGGCCTTGAATGCCTCGGGATTGTTCATAGCGAGGTCGGCGAGCACCTTACGGTTGATCTCGATACCTGCTTTTGCGAGGTTACCCATGAAGACTGAGTAGCTGATACCCTCCTGACGTGCGGCAGCGTTGATACGCTGGATCCACAGGGCGCGGAAGTTGCGCTTCTTGTTACGACGGTCACGATAGGCATAGGTCAGACCCTTCTCCCATGTGTTCTTTGCTACTGTCCAAACATTCTTGCGGGCTCCGAAGTAGCCGCGGGTAAGCTTCAAAATTCTCTTACGCTTTGCTCTTGATGCAACGT
>JAEEGG010001823.1_pt1 | contig 56522 bp, 58 predicted proteins | sample 9134161 | NCBI WGS metagenome assembly JAEEGG01 (sample SAMN16246543, study PRJNA631951) | gut metagenome | biome: gut microbiome; feature: rumen; material: CR-attached | host: Bos | place: Iran: Karaj | collected 2018-10 | reverse complement strand
CTGCGGGTGCTGTACTGTTGGCACGAGGCATAAAATCAGTGTTCAGGAAATCGTCAAATACTGTTGGGAACCAACTGTTTTTAAACATTACTGGTAACATAATCAATACCTCCTAATTATACTTTTAATTTAACGTATGTTCTTTGCCGTGCAAAGCGGCAAGCCGATTACTGAGTGCCTTTGCTTTTAACTCCAGCGCTCACATACCAAAGTGCAATATATGTGCCTAGTGCCAAATTGGCGTGAATATATGGACAGGATGGCACTGATTTTAAACCATGATAAACATTGCTGCCAATTATTTAAACTCGTTTAAACATTGGCAGTTCAGAAGATGGATGCTACCAATGAATACAGGTAGCTGCCGAAGCAGACGAGTGCCCATATCATCAGAGCTATGAGCAGTACTCTTGTCACTTATCTTCTGATAGCACCACTTCCTTATTCTCGTATTTATTGTCGAGAATGATAATGGATACAGGCTGAATTTTGTATGTCTGTTTCTCGCCCTTTTTCACTTCAAAGGTATAGAAGAGTGAATCTCCCTTTTCTTCCACCTTCTGGGGATTGATCTCCGTGGCGAAGTCCGTCACAGGCAGGACAATGGCCAGCACGAACTGTTTGGTAAAGTCAATCGGTGTGGGCTTCCCATCTTCGCCCATCGTAGTGGCCATGCCGAAAAGTTTTCCAAACTCCTCCGCAGTCGTAATCTTCGAACTCGTAGGAATCTCCTGGTCGTTCTTGAAGAAATAGTTCTTAGCCACCTCAAAGGTCACTTCATTACTTGCTTCGCTACTCTCAAAGGTAGTGGCTGCCTGTTCGCTACCACATGCCGCCAATGCTATCATGGCTGCCAATGCGAATAAAACCTTTTTCATTTCCTATCTTATGTTATTTCCTAATTCAAAAGCCTCCTGAAGCTTGGGATTACCCTCTATCGCGTGAGGCTCATTCACGCCACCGCAGAAGACAGTTCCTGCCAGACGGCTTTCAGGATAACAGGCTATCCATCCTGTCAAGCCAGTCTCGGCACGCTTGGGGGTCTGCTCGTCATCATCGGCTGCAGTAGTCAGCAGATAAACATCACGGAAAGCATAATCCCGTCCGTACATAGCGTTCATACGGTCTATAAGGGTCTTCATCTGACCACTCATTTCATAATAATAGATGGGAGTAGCCCAACAAACCACATCGGCCTTGATAACCTTTGCCATGATATCGTTAACGTCATCATTGATGACACAACGGCCTAGTTTGTGACAACCCAGACAACCCTTGCAGAACTGGATATTCTTGCCAGCAAGTGTAATCTTCTCGACTTCGTTTCCAGCAGCCTTGGCTCCTTCCACGAACTGATCAGCGAGCAAGTCGCTGTTTGAGCCATGACGAAGGCTTGTGGATATAACAATTACTTTTTTCATAAGATTATTTTTATTCTATTATCTTTTCTACCATCCTTCTTTACCTTAAATTCTTCCTCCTTCTTCTGAATAGAGCGATGTAAGCACCTCTGCCAGTTTGGCCATCTCTCGCAGGTTGTGACTGTAGAGAGCCTTGGCCACAACGATGACGGGTACGGGCATCTGGGTAGTATCCATCTTGCAAATTTTGCCGTTCTGTCCGAACACATAGCCCACCCAGAAGTAACTATCAACGATGATGCCGCCCTCCACTTTACGGGCCTTGTGGCAGACACTGGCCGGAATACCGCCGATGCTTACCAACGACTCGCAACCTTCACGCCACAGTAAATCCTTTCTGAATCCGAATTCAAAGGGGTTCATAAAATGGAGGTTGACGGGCATCGGTCCCAGGCCGATATCCTCTACGACGTAGTGAGTGGTGTTCCAAATCCGCTCACGTATGGGTTTAGACTCGTCGAGAGCCTGTTCCACCTCGGCGATTTTCGAGAAATAGTGGTCTTCGGGATCCCACAGACGATAGCGCAAATCAGGACCAACACCCTGCCATACGAACCACCATTCCAGCATCTCTGGCGTGCCGCCTGGGAAGAACGTCTGGTTGGCAGCGTATGCTGTGCCGTCAGGATTCTCACCGAAGCCCACATAACAGTAGTCCTTATTCCCTGGCCGCAGTATGAAGTCGTCCTTCTGCTCAAAAGGGATGCCTCTGCCAACAGGCTGCGGAGTTTGCGCCAATGCCAGTTTCTCAGCAGATATTTCAGGCAATCCCGTCTCGTAATACTTATAGTAAGCCAGTTGTTTCTCGTCCTGTGTCGTTGGAATCAATTTTGTCATAGTCGTAAATAACTTATTCATTTTGATAATCGCCCTAATGCGGCTGCATCCAGCCGATACACCGTCCATTCCTTCATAGGCACGGCTCCGAGTGAGAAGTAGAAGTCGATGCTTGGCTGGTTCCAGTTCAGGCATGACCACTCCATACGTCCACAATGATGCTCCCGTGCTATCTTGACCAGATGCAGTCAGTAATCACAAATACTATTAAATCTGAGCACAAATATAGTGATAATCGCTGAATTATCGCTAATTTTGCACCAACTTTTAGAAAAGTTTATGACGAAAACGTCCATATTCCAGCGCCCCATGTGGGTAGTTATATTTGCCCTGACAGCAGCAATTGCGTGGGGATGGGCATTCCCACTTATCAAAGTGGGATTCAGTGCCTTTGGCATTACGGCGGACATGACGGGCAGCAAAATGCTCTTTGCTGGCATTCGCTTTGCTGTAGCAGGTCTGATTGTCTTGTCCCTAGCCCGTAGCAATGGACGTTCGTTCAAGACGGGCAAGGCAAGTGACTGGTGGTTCCTTCTTGCCTTTGCGCTAATGAACACCACGCTTCATTATTTCTTCTTCTATGTCGGCATGTCGCATAGTGAAGGGTCGCGGGCGGCTATTCTTAACTCTCTGAGTACTTTCCTCGTAGTCTTATTAGCTTGTGCTTGTTTTAAGAGTGATAAGCTGACCTCGCAGAAGATTCTCGGTTGTGCTATAGGGTTTAGCGGAATCCTTGCATTGAATCTTGGAGGGGCTGAAAGCGGGCAGTTTACTTGGCTGGGGGACGGCATGATTATCCTTAATACCATCTGTTCGGCACTCTCGAACCTGATGACCCGTGGACTGAGCCGCCGGATAGATGTCTTCGTGGGAACGGGCTATAGTCTCACCGTCGGAGGTGTGCTACTCATACTGCCCGGACTGGCTTTTGGCGGAACGTTGCCTCATATAAACATGCTTGGCATCGTTTGTCTGTTGCTGCTCATCGCCATCTCTGCTGTCGGATTCGCTCTCTACAACAAACTGCTCAGTTGCAATCCTGTGGGACGGGTTGCCATCTATAATTCACTGATACCCGTCGTCGGAGCAATCACCTCGTGTCTGTGTCTTGGCGAAACGTTCCACATGAAATATGCTTTTGCAGGAGGACTTGCGGCTCTTGGCATATACATTATTAACAAAGGAAAAAACTGATCACAATAATAGTTGAACAAAGTACGGATGATAGAGATTCAAGAAGCAACAAAGAACCAGGCAGCAGGGATAGCTAGTCTGATAATGACAGCAATGACGGATGATTGTTGCCTGTATTTCTGTGGTGAAGACTACGGACTGGAGGATTTCCGCAGGATGATGACGATGCTTGTTGAGCGCGAGGATTCACAGTACAGCTACAAGAACACGCTCGTTGCGATGGATGGCAATAAAGTGGTCGGCATATCCGTCAGCTATGATGGTGGCCGTCTGCACGAACTTCGCCGCGCCTTTATCGAGGCTGCCAAAGAATATATCGGCAAGGACCATTCTGGTATGGATGATGAGACGCAGGCAGGCGAGCTCTATCTTGACTCACTGGCCGTGCTTTCAGAATATCGTCGTCAGGGCATTGCCCGAAAGCTACTGTTGGCGACCAAGAAACGGGCTAATCGTCTGGGCTTGCCATGTGTCGGACTCTTGGTAGATAAGGGTAATCCCGTCGGCGAGGCATTATATACCTCAGTCGGCTTCCAATACTTGAATGATAACCAATGGGGTGGTCATCCCATGAAACATTTGGTATTATAGCAATGAGCAGCATCGTCCTTTCCATATTCTGCTGAGCATCGGTGCGAGTTTCATCCAGCGTACTACGGGCTTCAGCTATATGCAATCAGATTGACAGAAATCTCCTTAAGAAGCTTGTAATTTTCTCTTGAAGCGTTACTTTGCGGACTGCTACGATCATTTCTTTCCCATCGCCTTCATAGTATATCATTGGCAGCATATCCTCCGGCACATCGTTCCAGAGGCGCTGCTCGTTGGCGTGAGATTTCAATTCTGATAATCGCTGCATATCCTCCTGCGTGATCGGACGGTTTCGAAGGATGTAGTTTTGATAGGTCCGATTCTCGTTTAGAGAGTCTTCCCAGTCAAAACACGGATACGGCATCCACATCTCACCGACATGGATCTCGCAAGACACCTTTGGTTGTCTTTCACTGGCCTTACCATGACGCCAGCCTTTATACAAAGACATCTCAACATGATTTTGGATATCTTCCAAACCATGAAAAACGTGATTAAGTATCATCACATCGTCCTGAATATTGTATGTCCGAATGTCAACCATATCCGCAAAATTTGGACTTTTTCGGCAAAGATACAAATAAATCCTCATAAAACCAATAGGCGGAAGAGATTTTTGTTTTGGAAGATTTAAGGGGTGTAGAGATTTTGGATTATCAGGAACTGCATATTGTATAGTTAAATCTAACTGGTGGGCAATATGATATTGAATTCTTTACAGCAAAGGTACGTCAGACAGTTGGACGCTGAAAAGACAGGATAATTGAGAAATATTGTTAAGTCTGATGCTTAACAGAATAGATTCTCACATTTTTTTCGTACCTTCGCAGTCGTTTTGTCCCATTTATCGGGATATTTTGAAGATCAAGGTAAAATAGATTGTAAGATTATGGCATATTATTTGGTGACATACTATACCAAGAACACCAACGAGAAAACGAAGGAAGTCTTCAATGACGTCCCCTATAAGTCGTTTGATGTTGAGTTCCAGAAAGAAAAATTGTTGGAGTACATATTTGCTTATTTCGAGAAGAACCCTTTTGTTAGCTACTGCACCGTGATGACTAAACATTGGAGTGGCGAAAAGGAGTATGATATGTACTGCTCTGCTGTCAATCCACATTTTAAAGAGGAACCTATCAAACACGAATATAAACATTTGGATGCAGATGACGTCATCGTCAAAGATACCCTCAACAAGGCACACATGGTCTCCTATGAGCCTTTGCACAAAGGTTTTGAGGTGAATCTGGAGAGTGAGCAGAAGGTTATCAGGCTCGGTGCCTATTTCTACGACCTCAAAGGTGTACTGATTTGTGAAGCCACCGAAGCTGACAAGGAAAAGTATTATCGTGAAAAGTTCATCACGTTCCCAATCGTTGACGATGATTGGCGTGTCTATGATGGCGAAGAAATCTGTGACGGTATTGAGCATCTGATAGTCGGCAAGAAAGGTGATACCATACCACTGGCAGCACTTCGAGAAGGTGCAGATTTCAATGCTCGTGAGCATTGGTGTGCATATGATGAGCAACTTGTTGACTTGGAACGCCACGGCATCACCATTTCCAATAGAAAAGCCAAGGATTCTGCAGAAGAATTCTCTGATAATGTCGTTATTGGCATAGACAAGCTGAGTGATAAACGCTTCAGAATGGATTCAGACTGGGGCAGTTACTATATTCCCAGTCGATTCTTCTATGTCGGAGATGACGACGAGCTGTATGAAACCGACGAGGAAGGAAAGCCTACGGCGTATCAGCAAAAGCTCATCACCCGTATTGTTGATGATGTCTGGGGGCTTTCCTGGTTCTTCAACAAGCCAAATTTAAGAGTTCTTGTCACTGCCATCACTGACAATGGCTATGGATTTCAGCGTAACCAGCTAGGTCCTATTCCCAAGGACTGGTATTACACCGTCCAAACCCTTGAAGGTGAAATCAACCGCCATTTGGATGAGAGACATCAGCAATATCCCGATGACTACAATAGAAGTAAGCGACCAGATATTGTAGAAGAGAAGAAATAAAATTCAGAAAGGTAGGTCAATGTATATTGATGAATATACAATGGAGTATTTAGTAACATTCTATTTAGCGAATAAGGGAGAGTCTAAGGATATTTTCAGCATTCTTCCTTATGAAGCAGCAGTATATACAGGAAAAGAGGATGATGTATTGGAGAAGGTTGCAGCTGTGTTAAAGAAGAGTCCTTTCTTTCGCTGTTGCAGCATCATGGCACATCCAACTGAAAGAAGTAAGATGTTCCTACTAAGGAATATGTTGGTTAATCCATTTTTCAGAGAAGATGCACAGGAGGTAGCAATTGCCGTTTCAGAGACAAAAGAGATAAAGAAATTATTAGAATCGGAAGATTCTGAAGATTTGCTGAATTAGAAGGAATACTTGTATCTCAAAGGTAAACATCACCCGCCTAAAACCAATAAGCGGATGATGTTTTTTTATTCTTGAATACAGCAGGACAATAAAGCTCTGCGACTGGAGCAGTGTGCCAGGCGGGGAAATCATCAGGTCGTTCACGGATGATAGTGACCAGGTCGTAGTAGCATTGGGGATGCACTTGGATATCCGTCAACAATTGGAGTTCGTAGGCTTGCAGGGAGCGGATGACCTGTTCCTCGATCGGTTTACTGGTACTGTATTGAGCGATCACCTGCGAACGGAATACCTGCATCTGTTCTTGTGAGAAGTAAGTATCTGCCAGGACGTTCTCTATCTTTATGAGACGTTCATGCAGTTGCTGATAGCTGTCCCAGATATGTTCCCGTATGGCGAGTCGTCGGCAGAGGTTCAGTAGCGGGAACATCGTGGCACCAAAGTATTTGCCTTGGGCACTTTGTTGCCAGTCCGTTCTACTGGAGAGACGGAGAATCAGGGCTTCGATGGCGCTGTCACGCTGAGACTCGAGCGAGTTCATCAGCGCATCGACACGCTCCCGTGAAGCCGGAACAATGTTTTGGTTTGAGACAATGCCGAAGCCGTTTGGAGTGAGCACCAGATCCAACGACGGAATGGCAGTCATGTAAGCCTGACAGGCTACCAGCTTTTCCAGCGGAAAACGGAAACGCTCGTTGGGACCGAAGCCGTCATCTTCAGCTATTTCATCAAAGATAGCATCAGGAACAAAGGTATCAATTGCCCATTGCTCGGCAGTTTCGATAAACGGGGACAATATTTCGAAAAGCGTGGGTTCTCCCTCTGCTGTTGCGAACACATGTGGAATGAGCATACGTAGCTGCTCGTCAGTTGTTATGAGTTTCATTCTTCAGGTGTTTTATTGGTAGTTACTAATTTGGCGTCGCGATTTTCATCCAGCGTGGAAAGCATGATGAAGGGGCAATCAGGTTTGACACCTTCCCATTTGTTATACCTTATTATAATATGATGGACGGTAAACAACAGGTCATGATATGGTTTCTGCAAAGCTTGGGCAATGGTATAAAGCTCGCGCTTGTCAGAGCCAGAGTTGTTCGTCTGGCTTTTACCTGGTACTGAGCCCACGAGGTTTGAGTGAACACGCATGGTGAAACACATCATATTAACAGCCTCAATGATATCTGTTGACCAGTCCCCACCCTCTTTGTCGGTTTCCACCTTGTTGATCACCACGTCGTGCTGCTCATCACCATTCGGGTTAATGTAGAACGTAGAGAAAAGCACCTTTCCGGAGTTCTCCATACCAGTGAGGAAGTTGATGATCTTTTCCTTCTCCTCCACTACCCTTTCCATCTGCTTCTTGCGGTCGGTGATGCCTTCAGCCTTAAAGATGCCATCCCAGAAGCGGTTGGCAATCTCGATATGGTATTTGATAGGCGCCGAGTTCTTCAGCTTGGCTTCCTTAGCCATACCAATGAGCTTTTTGATGTTATACCAGTTACCCTTGAACAAAGAGCCATAGTAAGGAATGGGATAATACGTACTGTCAGGTGTCGGGACACGGCTGACGATGGCAAACTTTCGGGTAGAAGTCTTCGGCTTCTTACTCTTATTAGCCTGCATCCTTTCCTGAAGATCCGTCCAAGGCGAATGGAAATCCAGCAGCTCGATTTTCTCCACATCGTCCTTTGACGAGATACTCTTACGCCAGTTGGCATACAGGATATACGGGATACGCCCATCCTTCTCTGCAGGGGCAAAACGACAGTAGCAAGCCTCCTTGCGGAGAATGCGTACAATCTGGGAGCCGTCGCCGTTGAGGATGATGATAGACACACAGAATCCGAAGTGTTTAAAGTCCTGACAGACTCCGAGGAAATAAGATGGAAGGTCGTTGTCCATGAGAAAATGGTCTACGTCCTTCTTGATCTTACCCGTGGCATTGGTGGTATCATACACCAGCCCAGAGCCATAACATACTTCAGCGTTGAAGATCTGGCAGGTAGAAAGTGTCTCGTCACTCTCGATCAGCTCCAGGATATTATACGGCAGCTCGTTGTCAACGCCCCAGGGCATATACTCATAGCCCTCGTCAATTTTGAGGGGCAAGATGTCCACCTGTTCTTTGAACACTTCAGACGAGTTGACCGTAAAGGCAGCACTGGCTTTCAGGTCAGGAATCACTTCTACGGAATTAAAGCAAAGGTTTTGGTTCATAACTTTTTTGTGGCAAAGGTATGACTATTATATCTTATGTGAAAAGACATCAAATTTTGAGGTCTATTCAAACAGAATTGAGCGGAATTTCGTATATTTGCAGAAAATTCAAGTGATTATGAAAGAACCAGAGGTAAGCAAGGCTGATGTGTCAACCGAGTTGGAGCTACCGATGTACGAATCGATAGCAGCCGGTTTCCCCATCACCAGCGATTATGTGGCCGAGCGTTTGGACTTCAACCGCGACTTCATCAAGCATCCGGAAAGCACCTTCTACGTTCGCGTGAAAGGAGACTCCATGAAGGATGCCGGTATCTTCGATGGGGACCTATGCGTGGTAGATAAGGCAGAGGAGTTGTCACATGGTAATATCGTAGCAGCCTACTATAATAATGGTTTCACGGTGAAGTACCTTGATACTTCGACCAAAGACCAGGGCTTCATCAGACTTGTACCAGCCAATAAGGACTTCAAGCCGTTTATTGTGGATGCCTCCGATGAGTTTACCGTCTGGGGCAAAGTCATTTTCACTATTAGAGACTGGAGGAACAGCTATTGTTTGCCATAGTCGATTGTGATAACTGCTTCGTGAGTTGCGAGCGTGTATTCAGGCCCGATCTCAACGGAAAGCCCGTCGTTGTACTCTCGAACAATGACGGTTGTGTTGTGGCACGCTCGAACGAAGCCAAGAAACTAGGCATCAAGGCTGGAACGCCTTACTACCAGCTCAAAGACCTCTTCCCCGGTCAGGAGATAGCCGTCTTTTCCTCGAACTACGAGCTATACCTCGATATGACCGACAGAGTCATGTCATTGGTTCGTCAAGAGGTACCGGCGTTCTACCGCTACAGCATCGATGAAGGCTTCTGTATGCTGAAAGGCATGGAGCGTTTCGACCTCAAAGCATGGGGCGAGCAGCTACACAAGGCCATCAAGCATAGCACCGGCATGCCTGTCAGCATCGGCATCGGCCCGACAAAGACCTTGGCAAAGATGGCCAGCCACTATGCCAAGCACTATCCAGGCTACAACCACTGTTGCTACATCGATACTGACGAGAAGCGCATCAAGGCCCTGAAGCTTTACCCCATTGATGAAGTCTGGGGCATCGGCAGACAATATACCAAACGCCTGCAGGCCGTGGGCGTTCAGACAGCTTACGACTTCGCCTCTATGAGCAGAAGTTGGGTCAGGCTCACCTTCAATGTCGTGGTAGAGCGCACATGGCGGGAACTGAACGGTGACGACTGCGTGCCCATCGAAGACATGAGCAAGAAGAAGAGCATCTGTACCAGCAGAAGTTTCCCTGGTATGGTGTCCGACTTCGAGACCCTCCGTACCAGCATCAGCAACTTTGCAGCCCATTGTGCGGAAAAGCTACGCAAGCAACAGTCTGCAGCATCCATTGTGAGTGTGTTTATCGACACAAACCACTTCCGCGAGGACTTGCCCCAATATTGGAACTGGGCTCAGGAATTCTTGTTGACACCCACCAGTTCCACACAGGATATCGTGCAATGTGCACTGCGCTGCACCCAGAGGATATTCAAGCAGGGGTATCAGTATAAGCGGGCGGGTGTCGTTGTAGCAGGTATCTGCCCCGATTCAGCCGTCCAGACCAACTTCATCGACTATGATTCCGAGAAATACGAGAAGAAGAAACGGCTTGATGAAGCCATCGACCGCATCAATCGAGAGAATGGTAGTGAGACCATCGTGCTTGGCTCGCAACAATACACAGCTAAGAACGGAAAAGGCAAAGCGGGCGTTTTCCGCGACAGCATCAAGCACGACTTCCGCAGTCCCAGCTACACCACAAAGTGGAGCGACATTCCTGAAGCAGAATAAAAAAGTTGAAGTGGCTCACTTCACAGGGAACCACTTCGATCGATTTTTATTAGAACAACGGTCAATTTAGAAAATGGCCGTGTATCAATGTTGCCTTTTGACAAGCATTGATGGGATATACTCAGGCCAGCGCGTCAAATGATAGGGATACAAAGAACGTGGGCCAGCGTATCCCACGTCTCTACACTCAGGTTCTGGAAAACCTTGCAAAAAGACAATGAGACGACAAGCCCACGTATATACGTGAACCGTCGTACTCCGTCCTGTTTGCTATTTGAATTTTCCAGATTCGAGTGTACAAGACAGAAGCGCGTCAGCTTCGTTTCCAATAAGCGTACTGCAGTTGCATCTATGCAAGAGCAGTAAGAAAGATTGTACCACTGCACAACAGCTTTCCGTGTGCAAAGGTACGAAATAATTCTGAATCTTTGCCCGTTAAGCGGGAAAATGTGTACTATTTCGAGGCAAAATAAGCTTTATGAGCCTCGTGCCATTTATCTATATCGCAACCGAATTCAAGACCAAGACTTTCCAAAACGTCGTCGAGTTCAGCCAGTTTCTTCCTTCCGAAATTATTAATCCGAAGTAAGTTCAATCTGTTCATGGCTACTAACTGACCTAAAGTCTTGATATTAACAGAATATAATACCTTAATCGTAGAATATGAAATATGAAAGTTACTAATGTCCTTTGAGAACAGTTGATATGTTTTATCGTTATACCATGTTGGTACCTGAATGGTCGGCTTATAAATAGGAGCTGATGGCATATCATTGTCTGTCGCTCCATCTTTGCGATGAAGTGTAACCATCCAACCCATTGCCTCGATACGGCTTACCAGTTCCTGTAGAGTTAACTCTTCATTAGCTACAACCTGTTGTGCATTGCTGCCTGTTTCATTAATATATATATCATTGTCTTTATTCTGACTATCAGCAATGCTCTTATTGACTTCGTCATGTGCTTCGTTCAGAAGTCTAAAACGTTCCCTGTAATTGAAGTGAGCGTTGTCTATCTCCTCATCGCTCATTGTATAAGCATTCAATCCACCGCCATCCGCATTACGCTCAAGCCAAGAAGCAGCAAATGCTATCTGATCCTGATAAACGTTCGCATTTCCATATCTAACCAGTGCTATAATTTCCTTCTCGTAATGCAGAACAACTTTAGCAGAAGCTATCCATACAGGTCCACTGCGTTTACCTATACCTACTACGGGAAACATATCTTTTGCTGTTATCTCACCTTCATCCAGATGCTTGCGCATGACATTTGGAGTTTTGTAATCTACAAAGCCAGATAATAGTATAAAAACATTACCATTGATAATACAAAGGTCTATTTGGCGATGCGATCCCCATCTTTCATTGTTTTCAACTGCAGTTAATTGCACTCTTGGCAATTTCTGCAGCATGTCATATGCCTGTTGTTCTTTTTCGTTTCTCTGTTTCATACTTTTTGTTTTGGAACTGCAAAGGTACGAAATAATTCTGAATTATTCTGCATATACTGGGAAAATGTGCTATTTGCAGCTACATAAATACCTCCATGCCGTTGAGCATGAAAATCTGGCACTCGCGGGTTTGGCGTATCTGATTTGAATCGAGCAGCTTAAACTTGCGGGTGCCTTTGTAGTGGTCGTATTTGATGCAGATACATCGATGCCATTCCTGGATTTCCCCTTTGGAAGTCCAGAGACGGATATCAACTGGCTCAGGTCGGTTGAGGATCAACCGTGCTGTAGACAAGTGTATTGAATTCATTCTAATGATGTTTAGATTATATCCATTGACTGCCGTCGGCGTATTTCCAGGAGAACTTCAGACGGATCAAGTCTTTATCAGAGTTCGACACCTCGGACGTAATATCACTGATAAGAATATCTTCGAAGGTGCCGTCTTCCATACCATGCTTCACCAGATTAGAGGTCAGCATCTGGTTCAGCCATTTCGCTTCATCGATGGGCAGCGGTGCCGTTTCCACTTCGTACTTAGTCTTTACCTTCTCGTCGTAGTATTGCGTATATTCCCCGCAAACAGCCTCGCTCCGGTCTATTTCGGTCTTTATGGTCGTTGCCCCAAAGAGATAGGCACGTTCCTCGATGTTGAATGCATTGAAGAATGAAAACACGTCCGTCGGTTCCTCGTCGGTAAAGAAGATGTTGAACTCCCTGTCACCGATCTGGTACTCCACCCCATGAACCTTGCAGCTGATACCCAATGCCTGGTCAACGATCTGTTTGAAAGACCGATGCGTTAATGTGACAGAGACGATCTTTTCCGTAGTGGACTGAACGCTATTCATATTATTGTGATAAGTAGAGATAACTCCGGGGGTGGCGCTGCGAGAATAATATATGTATGCCGTGTTATAACTCTTTGCGTTTGCACGCGTATAGTTGTTCAGCTTCAGTTGACCAGACCTTGGAATCAGCGCACTTTTTCTGTTAGTCAGGAAGTATGAGTCCAGAAAATTACTGGATTCATCCGTCGATCTGAAGCGACTATAGACCACCTTGATATTATCAATAGTCTCAGTGTCTGCCTCTTCCGACTGGTTATCATAGTCATAAACGATATTCCCGTCATCATCGTAGGTGATGTCTGGTTGGGATTGTACAATCTCAGTGGCGACTATCTTCATCGTACCTAGACACAGTCTCCTTTCCTCCAAGAAAGCTTCCACCAACGAGCGAATATCGCGAACGATTACTTCCCCGTAGTACGGGTAATAGTCCGATGAAAAAACCTTGTAGTTATTCATGTAGATAGTTACCTTCAAAGAATCAGCCTCTGTCTCGAAGCTTATTTCTTCGGGCAGTTGTGAAGTCAGATAGATGGATTCGAAATCAGTAACGGTGTATATTGCCATATCGTTTAGTTTTGATGCAAAGGTATATCATAACGACGGACAATAAAAAGACACGAAAGAAAAGATAACCTTCCTTATTGGAAGGCTATCAATTCTGGCTGAACATCATTGGAAATCGGGACAATGACCGGCTCAGCCTTCTTAGTGCGAGGCTTGCGCTGCTTCTTAGGCTTAGCTTCAGCCTGAGGCTTCTGCTCTGCAGGCTTTTCAGCTTCGACTTCAGCAGCAGCCTTTAGCAGAGCAATTTCCGCTGAGAGCGCCTTGAGGGATGCATCCTCGATGTAGAACCCTGTCTGCTTCTTCAACTTAAAAGCGAAACGCATGGCTTTGTATGCACTCTTGCAGTACGCCAGACCTTGTTCTTCACCTGTGATGGCCACCATCCATACATTGTTCTCACTCTTGTTAGACTTCACTACTGTAACGATAATAACTTTAGCTTCCATAATTCTAAATTTTTAAATTGTTAATACTTTATTGATGAATAATTGATTTATGCTGCTTTATAGACTTCGATGTAAGTAATATCTGCCATCAGATCGAGTGCCATATCCTCTGCTATCTTTGTGGCTTCAGCGAATGTGTCCGCTTCTACCTCATATTCGTAATACTCGCCATCCTCACAATTGATAACCACGCTGTAGATATTGCTTGGATAATAACGCTTGCTATTTAACCTGCTGTGGGTGAAAACCGATGTTTGTACTTGCTGTGTCATAATTCTTATTTTTTAATTGTTTGACTTCTTTTTAATGTAGCTCCGAGGAGCTTTTGTAATTTTTACGTGCATATAGGAGCAGCAAGCGGAAAGTGCTTTAATGCAAGGAATTTCAAGGAAAATTTGGGAAAACCACCTTTTGTTTAGCCACCACCTGGCGTAAAGAAGAAAATGCGGAAGGTTGCTGAAATTTTGTGTAGAAATCGGGAGTCAGCGACCAGTACTTGCAGTGCACGGGCTTGCGCTAACTTTGCAAAGGAAAAATCAGAAAGGGCCTCATAGGAAGCGACATGAGAAGTCAGACACATGGAGAATGCTCATGACACAGGTTGGGCAAACATTCACCTGCAGCTGGTATAGTAAGCACTAAGAACAACTGTACCTTATTAGGCAATATTCAGGGTGAACAAAAATAGAGGATGACCACCACCTTAAAGTATGAGGCATGAAGCAGATCACCAAAATACAGCCACATAAAGCAAAAGGATGGCCACTACCCTATTCCAAGGCAGAAACCTATCGATGTCAGCAGCACAAGGCATTCGCCATCAATCATCAAATAAGTCTAAATAAAAAATGTATTGGAAGCACACAACCAATCATCGTGTAGAGAAGTCAGATAAGAGAGCAAAGAACAATGTGTGGTGGTGAAACTGGTACTCGAAGAACGTCAGGCGTACAGGAGTGCACAAAGTTGATAATTCCACTTATTCATAGGGGCAGACAGATCAAGAGGAGTGTGCTGATTGGTCGTGCTAACAAGGGAATTCTTGTTACTTCCAAATCACCAGTTCTCTTGGGAGGGTGATGACTTTCAGGCGTTCGTACCAGATTCGGCTGGAGCCAAGGAAATGCTTCTGCGTGTGACTGCTGATGAAATAATAACTGGCGTTATATTCATCCATCATACTGAGGAACACTTTTTTGATTCGGGAACACTTCTCATTGATGGCGTTATCCAGCGGATTAACCAGATGATCCACACTCTCTATCACCTTCTCCTTATCCAGCATCTTACCCGTCGCCATATAATAACGCAGCAACTCAGTCCGATAATCTGCCAGACGCTTGAACTCAATCCCCTCGGGATGAGCCAGGAACAACAGATACACAGCCTTATGAACAGGCTGCAGCTCCACCTCCTTCTGATAATCCTCCAAGATGAAACGATAATCCTTCGTAATCACCAGACGACTCAGACGTCCCTTGGCAGCCTCAATCCTCAGTTCTTCGAGCAGGGGCACACCAATGGCATGCAGCAAAAGGTCTGTCCTACCCTCTGCCTGCAACTGGCTCACGAGTCTTTTCACCTCCTGTGCCCGCTCCTCTGGTGTCAGCAGTTCATTCATTCTGTCACTTCCTTCACGATGTTATTCAACCACGTTTTCCATCTGCTCACCGTAGGCGATTCTGATATCATCACCGGCTCTTTCACTGGCTCTGGTTCTGGCACTTCTTCCAATTTTGGTTCCTCCATCTGAGGTTCTTCCACAACAGGCTCTTCCACAGCAGGTTCCGGCTCGGGGGCTGGTGTCACCTCAAATGGCAGTTCCTGAACAAGAACCTTCGCTGGCGTTGGCTTTTTAGCAGGCTTATAAAGCATCGGAATCAGATCCTCATAGAAGTCATCATCCGTACGATGTACATTCGCTTTCACCTCCTTACGCATATCGTCCTCCAATCCCGTAGCCAGAATCGTCACCTTGGCATCCTCACCCAGGGAATCATCCGTAGAAGTACCCCAGATGACGCTGATATTGGGATCCAGTTGATCGAAGAAGTCATCAATCTCCTGCATCTCCCGCACGAAGATGGGATGCTCCTCGCTGGCGTAGATATTAAAGAGGATACGCTTGGCCTTGCCGATGTCATTGCCATAGAGAAGCGGAGAATTCAGGGCATCGAGAATCGCCTTTTCCACACGATGATCACCACTGGCGCGACCCATCGCCATAATAGCCCCTCCACCATCCTTCATCGTAGCCTCCACGTCACGGAAGTCAAGGTTGATAGAACCCTCGCTATGCACGGTAATCAGTTCCGAGATACCCTTCACGGCATCCTTCAGGATATTATCTGCCCTACCAAAAGCCTCCTTCAGCGAGATGTCAGAATCGGAATACACATCACACAGGCGTTCATTATTGATAATCAGGATGGCATCTACGTACTTCCTCAATTCATCCACACCCTTTAGGGCCTTGACGATCTTCTGCTTCTTCTCGAAATAGAAAGGAATCGTCACCACACCTACCGTCAGCAGCTTTAATTCTTTTGCCACCTGGGCCACAACAGGAGCAGAACCAGTACCCGTACCACCACCCATGCTGGCAGTGATAAACACCATCTTTGTACCATCACTCAGGATCTTCTTAAGAGAGTCCAAGCTCTTTTCTGCCTCCGACTTTCCGATTTCAGGATCACCACCAGCACCCAGGCCTTCACCCATCAGGAGTTTCACTGGCACAGGCGAACCCTTCAACGACTGGCTATCTGTGTTGCAGGCAGCAAAGGAAACACCCTCCACACCCTCGTTATACATATTACGCACAGCATTGCAGCCACCACCACCAACGCCAACAACCTTGATGATGCCCTGCATCGTATCCTTGACCTCGTTCTCAAAAAACGGTATCGTATCCTCTCCCATATTACAGCTAAATTTGATTCGTTTGCAAAATTACAAAACTATCCCCATACTTCCAAATCTCCGCAAGGCTTGCGAGGAAAATTATGGCAATGGTGTATCTTTGGGGAAACTGCGGATCAGTCTGATGGCTCTTTCCAGTTCTTCATCATCTACACCCCTTAACCAATTGACAGCTTCATCATAGAAATCAATTTTGGCTTGCATATTTCTGATAGAATCCTCCAGTTCATTTATCTTGGCTGTCTTTTTAGCCAATTCATCTTGATATTTCCCACACCCTTGTTCTTTCCGAACATCCTGATTCCAGAGAGTTCCCACTGCTATCAAGCATGTAACCAATGCTATGATGATAAATATAAACTTCTTCATATCCTAGTCTATTTGTTTTTGGCTACCCTATTTACTGACCTGCTGACACTCAGTATAACACCTATATAGGCACAGTTAATGATTGTTGATGTACCACCTTTTGAAATCAATGGCAATGGTTGTCCAGTTACAGGAGCCAATCCGACAGCTACCATCATATTGAATAAAGCCTGTAAGACCAGCAATAATCCAATTCCCATAACCATAAAAGCAGGGAATCTCTTTTCGCATTTGCGGGCAATACGCCCACAACGAATAAGTAGGATAATATAGAAGAAAACGATTACAAATGCGCCTAACAATCCCAACTCCTCTAATACGATTGCGAAAATAAAATCAGAGAATGCTTGTGATAAGAAATCACGCTCAGTACTTTTTCCTGGACCTTTACCAAAGAATCCACTCGACATAATGGCGATATTTGCATGCGCAACTTGTGCATCCTTATTAAGATCGTAATCCTCTGGCGGCGGCATGGGTTTTCCGAAACTTTTAATTCGGCTTTTCCATGTATCCAGACGGTGAAAGACCTTTTCTATCATGCTTTTCTCTTGCATCTTCTCCACCTGTTCGCTTTTTACCAGATCTTTTTCCTCGGCACTTTTATCGTGACCTAATAGCAATACCATTGAAAATGCAAAGAAGAAGATTAGAAATACATAACCAGCCAGTTTTGCCAGTTGTTTAAATGGAACAAGACCTAGAACCATCATTAGGAAAACGACAGTAAAAAGCATGAGAGCCGTAGAAAGATTCTCTAAACCAATCAGAACACAAATTGGCAAGGTAACCCATAGGATCCACTTCATGGCACTTTCATCAGCACCATTCTCCCTTTGTAACAAAGCAAGAATTTGTGCCACAGCCAGTACGATAGTCCCCTTGGCTATCTCAGAAGGCTGAAAGGAGATTCCAAACAGACTGATCCATCGACCTGCATCACCAACTTTCGTTCCGGCCAGTAGGACCCATAGCAAAGAGATTAACGAGAAGAGCAATAGATAAGGTATCGACCGAACAAAATATTTGTATGGAATGTTTTGAATGATAATCGCCATTAATACACCAACTATTACAGTGAAGAAGTGGAAAGATATAGGCTTGAGATAATCCTGACTTTTGTAGGTTAGTACACTTGAAGCCGAGAACACCTCAACTACACTAACCATGCAAAGTAAGAAGAAAACCATCCAGATGACCTTATCGCCTTTGAACAGACAGATTTTTGAAGTATCCATATTTTATATCACATTAAAATTATCACCGATTTGATTCCAGAAGATTCGCGAGAAGGAGTGTCCATTAACTTTCAGGATTCTGCTGATCTTAAAGATTCGCTCCAGCTTCATGTCCTCACGAAAGGCTTCTATGTAACCACCATCCCTATAAGTGGAATACCTGATGTCAGAAATACGACAACGGAACAAACTGCCACTCCTCGTAATATACTCTATCTCTATCGTTTTTCTGAATAAAATAGCCCTGTCAATCACTTCTTCTATTGTCATCTCTTAAAACGAAAGAGGTCTGTTGTCAGGTGGTGGAATCACTGTCTTCAGATCAATATTGTCAAAGCCTCCTGGAGGGTTATTCTCACCATTAATAGCAGAGCCTCTAATCTCCCCTCCTTCTGTAATAGGGCGATCTGCTAACGAATTGTCCTCGGGATTCTCAAAACGGGTAAACTCACCTTTGAAGTCCATGGTGATAATACCAGTAGCACCCTTTCGATGCTTGGAGATAATCACCTCTGCCTTGCCTCTATAATCCTTACCATCATCGGTCATATGGATGCCATAGTATTCAGGACGATGCAGGAAGATTACCATATCGGCATCCTGCTCAATGGCACCAGACTCACGCAAATCCGATAGTTGAGGGCGCTTTCCTTCGACACCCTCACGTGACTCCACGCCTCGATTCAACTGGCTCAATGCCAATACTGGGATATTCAACTCTTTGGCAAGACCTTTCAGTGAACGCGATATCAGCGACACCTCTTCCTGACGACTGTTGAATTTCATACCGCTGGCAGTCATCAACTGCAGATAGTCTATCATGATAAGTTCTATCTTATGCTCTCTTACCAGTCGTCTTGCCTTGGTTCTAAGCTCCAGTATGGAGATGCCCTCAGTCTCGTCAATATACAAGGGCGCATCTTCCATGAAACCCAGATTCTTATCAAGTCGATCCCAATCATCTCTGGAGAGTTGTCCATTCAGCAGCTTCTTACCCTCAATGCTACACACATTGGACATCAGACGATTTGCCAACTGCACATCAGCCATTTCGAGTGAGAAGAAAGCCATCGGTTTCCTTTGGTCTATGGCGATGTTCTTTGCCAATGACAGGGCAAATGCCGTTTTACCCATGGCAGGCCTTCCCGCTATGATCACAAGATCAGAATTTTGCCATCCGCAAGTTATATCATCGAGTTTGTAGAAACCAGTAGATATACCTGTCACACCTTCGGTATTTGAATGCGCTGCCTGAACAATCTTCACTGCACGTCCTAAGACGGGTCCAAAGGCAGAATAGTCTTTCCTCATATTCTTCTGGGTAATCTCAAACAGCGTTTTCTCTGCCTCTTGTATCACCTCATTCACATCATAGGTCTCATCGTAGGCTTTCGTACCGATGACGCTTGCATAAGAAATGATCTGCCTTGACAGATATTTCTGAGCCACAATGTTGGCATGATACTCGATATTGGCGGAGGTAGCCACTCTTGAACTCAGATCTGCGATATAACCAGGACCCCCTACTTCATCGAGATCACCATTTTTACTAAGCTGTTCCGTTACCGTCAGCAGATCCACAGGCTTTTCATCAACCGTCAGTTGTTGGATGGCTGCATAGATCTTCTGATGGCGAGGCTCATAGAAGCTCTCGGCTCTCAGAATCTCACACACCTCGACATAGGCATCCTTGTCGATCATCAAGGCTCCCAATACCGCCTTCTCCACCTCAGGAGCCTGAGGCTGTATATGCCCATAGGTGGGATCTATAGGCTGTTTCTTCGTTCTCTTTCTATCTTCACTCATATCACCATGCTTTTATATGTTGCTGCATGCAAAGTTAGGGGAATAAATATGGGCTAACAAGCATTTTCGGAATAAAATGCCCCAACTGTTGATAAGTCGTAGGTTATCCTCATTTTGTGGATAACGGCATATTATTGTTCTTCCTTTTTCTTCTTCTCATGGCTTTTCACCCACTGCTTGTCCTTTTCAACAGATGCATTAAAGGCCTCAGCAATCTTATCGCAGTCTTTATTCTCCATGAATCTATTCTGCATCTCCTTTCGGATCAACGCCACATTGCCACTCTTCTTATCTTTGAATTCCTCTATCAAGGCATCTATATCCAACCCCTTGATGCGTTCCTCGCGTTTACCAATCTGATCCTTAAACAGGATATTAAAGATGGATTCCCTCAGAATTTTCGCCTCCCTTGTCCACTTGTTCATTGTAAGGGATTTAAGCTCCTCCCTTGAAAGGTTTGGCAACATATCCACACACTTACGTAACTCTTCATCAGTCCATTTCGAATAATGGAACTTCCTTGCCTGTTTTAAAATGTACTCGTAATCTGACATAATGCTAAATAAATGATTTGGTTGCAAAGATAGGAAGTTCCATCATTGCAACCAAGCAAAAATGCTCCACAAGGCTTGTGAAAACGCAATTTTATATAATATGACATTAGTATTTCGATAAATATGACGCTAATGAAATCTTCTAGGCTTTTTGTGTAGATTGCAATCCTGACTGCACTCGGCATAACGTCCTGCATGGTAACTATGGAATCCTCGATCATCAATGATGGTCGGGGATTATTATTACCAGAAACGACACAAATTAATATTTCCCCCTACTCTGTCGCAATCTCTTTCCCCTGTCGCAACAACTTCGACAAGATTCTGGCCATTTTCTTGGAATCAGCCCAAAATCCCCGTACCTTTGCATCAGTTATTTGAATCATACGTTAGTAGTTTTCTCATAATAATATTTGTTTTAGGTTATTGGTTAATAATGTATCATACGGGGTTCGCTGAGACAGCGAGCCTCTTTGCTGTTATATTGTTTAGTTTGAAATCTGCCCCTGCAATACAATAATGTTGCTCATATTATCTGCTTAAGTATTTTTCTATAAAACAATAGGGACATTTAGATGGGTAACTGCGATCTAGCTCATCAGTCAAACTATCTTGAATTGCTTCTAGTTCTTCTTGTGAGCAATTCTTATCTTTACTTTTATCGGATATAAGATCAATTGCTGAAATAGCCTTGATCTTCCATTCTCTCATATTTGCTTCTTCAACTTGGTGCAAATATGCAATACCCAGTAATAAAATAAAAGCCATTAATATCCCTATACAAAGAAGCTTCAACCTACTCATGCTAATCCTAAATTAACGGTTTTCTTTCATCATTTATAAAACGTGATCCAATTGGTACAATAGTTGTGGGTCTTTGGATGAAGTATGACAACCTTTCCTTTATCCCGATACCAGGCATGGTTCCATCCACTACCCATATCCAGATAAAGAGCATGCTTCACTTTGAAGTCTTTTAAATACTTCACAAAATCCTCATACGTTATTATCTTTTTCGACTCAACAATGCACAACTTCCCATCCTTCTCACACAAGGCTCTATATATGGTCCTGCTTTTCCTCATTTTAGTGCCAATAGGCCGAGTCTCACCATTATGAATGATGAGCAGTTGACAGAAGCCCATATTCCATCCATTTGCTGCCGTAGGGAAGTCTGCTTTCCTCATGAACTTCCATTTGCCTTTACCCCAGACGAATCCACCTGTATTTGCTTTACAACGATAGCCTTTCTTCATTTCACCGTTGCAGATATGGTTATCCGCAATATTCAAATGCTTGAATTCATTCAGCAACTCGCCAGTAAATGCAGCCTCACAACAAAATACAACATCCTTTTGTGAGGTCTTAGGCATCTGCCCACATACCAGATCTATTTTTGAATACTCTGGATAATACACATTGAGATCCTTTGTTGTCTCGATAGTTACTGCAAAGCTCCTCATAAAAAGAGCCAGCAATAAAGGGATTAATATTATCTTTTTCATATACATTATTTAAAAATGAGAAACGTACCACCTTCTTCTGAATGGACCCGACGTAGATGAACTAAAGTGCTACCTGGTCTATATATATCTAACGAATCATCAGATGATGACCATTTGATGCTATAACCATCCTCATCATCCTGATATGGATTTCCATAGATACTATTCAAGTATTTGACTACCTGTTTCATCTTTGGATCATCAGGCTGAACTGAAGTAAACAATACAATGTTTGGTAAATCAAGATTGACTCGCCACCTGACATCACCTATCTGTAGAATGCTATCACCATATGATAACATCTCGTCCTGAGTTGCGATTGCAGATATTTGTTCACATATAGAATTGTTGATTCTAATAGGTTTGCCAAGAAATGATTGAATGGTGTCTGGGGTTATTTCTGATTCTTTAGATATAATTGGTTCTTTAGATATAAGCAAATCCCAAGACATCTTCACCCTCGCAAAGTACTCTCGAATAGTGGTAAGATAAGCTCGCCTTGACTTTGGCATTTTAGCATTATAAGCCTGTAAGTTCTCCACATCCAATCCAAGATGCTCTGCCTGGTATAAAGCCCGCTCATTGTGAAACTCCTGCGAGATGATCGTAAAACTCTTCAATCCAAACACCTTATTCGCATTGACTATAGAGTTAATTGTCCTATATCCTTTGCCATCAAGGATAATGGCCCTTGCAGGTATACCTCTTGCCACCAGCGAATCCCTCATACACTCCGGCTCATTTATTCCATCGAGGCTATTCTCATCACCACTTATCAGGATCTGCTTGATCTTCCCCGCCCTATACAACTGCTCTGCTGCATCCAATCGATAGATAAAGAAATAATTCTTAACCTTAGTGATACGAGCCTGCGGAGTAGTTCCTAGCAACAGCCCCACCTTATTATATTTAATGCTGTCAATCTCAGAGAAAGCCTTCCCCTCGGCATTATTCACCACAATCTGGTTGCATATCAGCATCAGTGCAAGACATACAACAACGATTATAGTAATTAGCCATGATGCCCAATATTTTAGTCGTTTATTTCTATCCATATTTATTTGTATCTATAATGTTTCCGGTGTTTAAGATAATGATAATCAGATTGATGTTTATATGCTTCCTCTTCAAAACGTATCTGATAGTAAGCAGTCATCCAGTTTTTATACTTACAATATAGAACCAACCACTCTAATCCATACCATATAAAAAAGGGAATGTAAAGCAATTCCTTTTGTTGGGCAGCATGGATTAACTCATGATTAAGTTCTTCTGAATTTAAAGGCCTTATAGAGAAAATTATACCAAATAAACATATACCAAGATAATTCTTGCCCATTGGATGTTTTTTGATTATATAACCTTTATAAAATTTACACTTCTTCATTTATTATTCTTCTATTTTATGGATTTTACAGATTTTACTCATTGGAATTTAATAGTTCTATTGCCTTTTCTGCAGTATCTTCATCAAGCCCCCAAATCGGGTCAACATTTAAAAAGCGATGCAACTGATGTTCATTGAAATTTTCAGCTCGCAAGTCATCAAGAATAACATACTGAACTTCTGTACGACATTCATTAAGCCATGCATCTATTTCATCTCCACGATTATTCCTATCTAAAGGAGTAGGTGTCACATCAGTAACAAAACCTGGTAGCCCTCGATATTCCCACATGTCTAAGATATCCTTATAGCTCATATCGAACTTCCACGATGACGATACCACTATATGCGCCCCTGTTTCATCTATAATATGTTTCAGATTTTGAATACAATAGGGGTCAAACAGGCAACCATACTTGTCATTGCCTGGTTTACCTTCCTTGCTCAGCACATGATCGTAATATGCAGTATCCATCACACCGTCAAAATCTAGGAATATTATCTTCATATACAAAACAGAATCAACTTAGCACTTTATTTTCTTCTTACCCCATAATATAACAGATTCAATCCATCCAAGCCAATCTATAGGTGTAGTCCAAACGTGTTTCCAATGCCATCCATCCGTAGCACGGAAAATTTGGTACTTGCCATTAGCTTTATAAGCTTTCGATGGTAGTATATGATTTTGTTTAAAGTCAGATACCCACTGTTCCCCATTATAAATAGCGATATGCCCAAAGGGATGGATACTGTTTGACGGAACTACTGATATATCACCCTTCGTCGGTTTGTACTCATTCACGGAGATCTCTTCAAATCCCATTTGTGGTAATACCTTATTGTATGCATAAGCTGGGACTAATCCTATAGGACACCCACCATGCCACATCGCTTTGATAACATACCCTGCACACATTGTTCTTGATTTGGGTGCAACGTTGTTAGTGGCGTAATCTGCCACTTCCTCATTGTTATAATAGTAAGGTAAATGATTCCAAATAAGTATCACTCCAATGATGCAGCATATTACCTTATTTTTTTTCTTCTTTTTCATTTATCTTTATTTTAAGCATTAAGTTTTTAATTTGTCCTATTACAACTATCTATCAATTATATATCAAGAAAATCAAAGATATCACTTAACCACACAGGAACATTTTCGGGGGGCATTGGTTTCCATTTCTTCACATAATAGCTTAATCTTTTCACAGAATTCTCGTATTGAGGTTCGTAGGAAAGAGTACAGGCAATCCACCAATAAGGACCTTTTGCGTACTTAATTAAATATATATACTCAGAATTTGGTCCATCTTTTCCTTTAAATAAACACGAACGTTTTTTCTTTTCTAAGCATACATATAGTGAATCTGACTCAAATAAACCAATGATTTTGTCTATATTTTCAATAAATCTTGGATGGTAGTAAGATAAGCCCAAACTTAATTCCTTTACGTGCTCATCAGAATAATAAAAACGAATATTATCTAACTTCCCTGTTGTATCAACTCTGAAGAAATCTGGATATAACAATTTTACACCATGAACACTATCAATATATTCTATCATTTCGGCCTTATCAATCCGCTCCCTTAGAATTTCTGCAGGATCATTACTTTTGTTTTCACATGAAATGAAGCATACTGAAGTTAAGCCTACGACCGCCATAATAATGGAGCATATACAGCACAATCTAAATATTTCCCTCATAATACTAAACCTTAATTATTTTCTTCCATCCTTTATCCCATGGAATTTCTTCCCAGAAGTTTTCAATCTCTTCATCAGAAAGAATACCATCTATGATTATCCTCAAATCAAGAGCAAGGGAATCTTCTGCCTCTTCCTTGCTTTTTTCTTCACTATATCCATCAGTTGTGCCTGTCCATGTAAATTGATTATATTCCTCTTCCTTTTCTAATCTCACATCAAGGTTTATTAGCAATGTGGCTGAATCTGCATCTTCATCACACCCTAAATCTTCAAAATAAGGAATAAGTTCTATCTGCCTAATACAGTCAGGTTTGGTAAGAAGCAGGGCAACTTCACACATTCTGATAGCATCATATAAACCATAATAGTCTTCTATATATGAGCTAAATGGTAAAGAGTATTTCTTATGTTTGTGCCATTGAATGTTTCCCGAATTAACGTACTGCCATATCATTTCTATTTTTTCATCACACAAAAACTTTTCCAGATAATCAGACAAGCAAAGAGTCATTCCTTCCTGGGCTTCTTCGCAACTCTGTGCATCTGTGTATTCTTTTGAAACTTTTAATAAGTCAAAAGAACCATACGCTTTCTCTGTTACCAAACTAACTTCAATATTACCATTAATATGCCCTTCGCCATCATTATCAACCATCGGGTAAAGCCCTATACTTTCTATACAATCTGGCTTCGTGCGAAAAAGTTCTCTTTCCCACAAATCACTTAGTTCATATAATCGACTATTTTCCATTATTGCATCCAAATATCAATCATTTATGGTAATGGCATATCCTTTGGCATATTTCGTATCTCCTCAATGCCTCGTTGAAGTTCATCTGAATCAGCATTTCTAAGCCATTTAACAGCCTGATCATACACAGCAATCTTAGCACGCATTGATCTGATAGAATCCTCCAATTCCTCTATTTTCTGATCACGCTTTGCCAACTCCGTCCCATACTCATCCTGGGTATATCCTCTTTTAAATAGTTTACCCCACGATATACCTAATATCAACAACATCGCCATCACAATAATGGAACCTATCATTATCTTCCTTGCCATAATTCTAATGTTTACAGGAATCACATAATTTATCTTGTATCTTAAAATCGCCATGCCCCTTAGCATCCTTCATAAAACATGTGGGATCATCATTCGGACAGTGTTTCGCCCCATAGAAGGTATGGATAAACTCATGTAGTATAGGTTTCCAATACAATGTTTTGTCCTTCAATCTTTTATCAGAAACCAGACAAACTTGTTTCAACGGCCTACTTATTCCTACAATTCCATAGTCTTTAACCCCATGAATATTGGTACATATATCTTTATGTGTTAATCCAATTATGACCTCATTGTCTTTCAACAATGTAGACTGATAATTCAATATAGGGGTAACCTTGTATCTATTCCTTTCTTTTAGGAAGCTATTTTGAGTAAGTTTCGCTGGCTCTATAATTTCAAATATCCAATAACCGTAGAGCCATTTATCAAACATCTTTTGGAGTTGAGGAACTAACTTTTCAACTTCCTTTTTGGAGAAATCATCATAAGGAAGGAGTTTAATAACACACTGTGGACAACCGCACATACTGTCAACCCTATTTATTGTAATAGGATTTGGGGAATCGCCATTAAGTTTATCTTTTATATAGCAATAGAGGCAGAACCCAGGCTTTTCAGGATGTGCGCCATCCAATGTCTGTTCCTTCCATTCTCCCCATTGCCTCTGCACTCTTTGATGGTTCTCCGCTATTCCATACAAAGCCAAGAACATTACGATTATTATGCCAAATACTATCTTTTTCATACCTCACCCCCTTTCCTTAAGCAATTTTATGAACTTGTCCTTTATCTCCTTTAGATCCTCTGTCAAAATAGTATTGCAACGATTTACGATCTCATCCGGTATTGGATACATACACGCAGCTATAGCTCCTGCCATAGCGCCAATGGTATCAGAGTCACCACCAAGGGAGATAGCCAAGCGTATTACCTCCTCAAACGAATTACCATCCAAGAAAGCAATGATAGCCTCTGGAACACTGCCCTGACATGAGACATCAAATTCATATCGAGGGCGGATCTCTGCTATTGATCTGTTGAGATTGTAATCAAAGGTCTTCTCGATATATTCTTTAATCTCAGCTTTTGATTTGCCCTCTTTACAAAGAAAAACACATGCAGCAATAGCCTGGGCACCTTTCACGCCTTCTGGATGATTATGGCTTACGCTTGCTGTTAGAGCTGCAAGAGCCAGGGCTTCATCAAGTGTTTTAGCATACAAGCCCACAGGACTTACTCGCATGCCAGCACCATTGCCCCAACTATTGTATGGTTGTGGATTTGCCTCTCGAAGCCAAGCGCAGAAATTGCCACCATATCCTGCATTAGGGTATCTATTACCCAGTTCCTGCATACAATATATTAGATAATGTATGGTGTGAGCCTCATCTTCCACCAACCATTTAGCCACAGCCAAAGTCATCACTGAATCATCAGTAAACCTACTCCATGGCGTGAACAATTCAAAATTCATCGACTTGGTATTATGAAACTCATAAACCGAACCTACAATATCTCCCACTATTGCTCCCAACATCTTTATTTTCTTCATATCTCAGTATCTATCACTATTCTTTTTTTACAAGACAACATTATTCGTGGGGGCTGGCACTAGGTTACATAGCCTGTCCCCATGATTATTCTTTTCCTTTGGCAAAAGCAAGCTGATCCTGCCTTATTTCCATTGGAGCAGAAGGTGTATGGATAACCTTGAAAATTCCTTTGTTTGCTAGAAGTTCAAAACGAGGATCCCCGTCTTGTATTTGGGTTCCGTTATATATAAAGTTTCCTTTGTATATCATAAATCCTGAAATAAAAGAACCAAGTTGTGCTCTCGTTCTAATGTCGAGCCCCAGATATTGGAGGTTAAGGCCACTGGCTTTGTTGATTTCTCGATATGCTTTTGCAAATGTCATGAACAAATCAGTTGCACCTTCTCCAAAAATACTTTCGTAGGCACCATTTCCAATATCGTGTGCCATGTTTTGGGGATAGAGGAAGTGAGCTATACCACTCTCATATCCGATGTCTCCTTTATTTTTTAAGTATGGTGTGGCATAATATAAACTATCCCCAATTTTATCCTTGATTTGAATATAGGTTTCAAGAGTAAGAAGTTGATGAAAAAGGATTAGTTTATGAGCAACCTTTTCTTCAACTTCAACAGGTTGTTGCTTCAAGCATCTCATTTCATCAGAATCGCATTTGATAACGAATCCAAATTTGTACCCATTAAAGGATTCTTTAAAAGGAAGGAATCCAAATGGTAAAATGGACTGAATCTCTTTAAGAAGAGAATCTGTGGGCTCTAATATCTCAATTTGTCCCATCTTTGTATTTACGTAGCTCATTTTTCGTTTAAGTCTTAATTGTTCTGGTTAATTCATTTTCTAAATGGATTTTTGCTTATCACTACTGAAGGATTATTCCTATCCAACCCCACAATTCTATTTTCTTTTGATAAAGCAACTATTTCTGGTTCTTCTTTTCCATAGAAATTAAATATATCATTATAGGTATATGGCCTTACAACCTCTTTACCATTAGCGTCAATAATCCCCCTATTGGCAAATGTTGTACGATCTTCGTCTGCAACACTTACCAAACAATAACCATTATCATAGCCCCACATATGAATATATTTCCCAAAATCTACAATTGGCTTCTTATTCCCTAACACCAATGCTGCCCACTGCTTATCAGCCCGTTTCAAACAATAAACAGTAGAGTTAATAGGAGGTATTATTTCTATGCATTCTATACCAAGACTTTCAAAGAACTCATTGAAGTCATAGCATTCATAACCATAACTATCTAAAAGATCCCTGGTTTCTTTTAGTTTTCTTTCTTTTATACCTTTCTGCATAGCGTCTTGTTTTTAGTTGTTTGCAAAGATACACATTTTAAATCCTTATTCCAAATAATTACGTCCCGCAAGCCTTGCGAAAGATACATTATACTGCATTTTCACATTGATCTTTGTCTCTTTCTTCATTTTGCCTCCGTTTTTTAGCTTCACGGTGCAAAGATAAAAATGATCAGCGAACACATTGTTCGCTACATGTGAATATTTTCCTTTTCATAATCTCTAAGTGTCACTATTTTCTCTTCAAGATCCTCATCAATCATAAAACACTGTTGAGAGTCAATCATAACAAGATTATCAAACTCTATCGTGTCTTCTTCTAATCTTGTATGACCAAAGACCTGAAACACCTGATTCAGACCGTATGCCTTAGGAGCATCGGATATGGCATGTTCTTCTATGTCTGCCCAAAGGACACTACCAGACTTTGCACCTATAATATTTCTGAATCTTCCTACAATACAAAGCATTTCCTGCCCTTCATCACTATCGTCTAATGCGTTTATTCTTTCAACAATCTCTGGATCTGCAACAGAAATCTTGTTATCAGCAAGCTTCCAGATACTTGAATTCACCTTGTTTATCCAGTTCAGAGTTAGGCCTGCATGCGAAAACAAGTAAGGTATTCCATTAATCTCTTCAAGGTGGGCTAGTTTGAATACTTCTTGATTCCTAACGAAAATGGCGTTGTATATGCTCCAATTGACAGTATCACATCTGCTTCCGCAGGCCAACGCCCGAAACATCTCTGATGCGTAATGCTGGTCGTGATTTCCTTTCAACAAGACGACCTTGTCCATATTATTACGCTTAAGGTCGATGATATCCATCAGGTTGTCAAAGAGTCCCAGAGGAGGATACTCCTTCCCCTCTTCCGGATATGGATCGAGGTAATCACCCAAGAAGATAATCCTATCTACCGGCTCTATATATTTCAGAACAGGCTCCTTCCAAAAGGTTTCCCCATGAATGTCAGGAACAACTAATATCCGTTTTGACATGCCATTTAAGTATTTAATAAGTGAACGACCTTCTTAACATCATCATTTGTAATTCCTACCTCTGGATCTGTTTGTACGAAGTGAGATTGTTGTTCTGGAAGGATGTCATCCATATCGTCAATAATGACGTAACGACTAACATCATCACCATGTAGCAAAAGCCAGCCTTGTATTTCACTTCCCCTTTCATAGAGATAGTCCACATTAGCAGAGTCCTCTTTCAGCAATATTTCATCACTCATATAGTCAGGAGTTATATCGACAAGCTTGCCTGGCAGGCCCCTGTCTCTCCACATATTCTGCAATTCAACAAGCCCTATATTCTTCCATGAAGAGGACACAACTATTTCTGCACCAGTTTCCTCAATAATCTTTCCGAGGTTAGCTACAGCATTAGTCTCAAAAAACACCCCATACTTATCCGATGGCTTCTTGCTAATCCACCATTTAGGATTCAATACCCCGTCAATATCTAAGAATATTATTATTCTCATAAGTCAATATCTACGTGGTTGACGATAATGAATTTCATATATCTTATCAAAATACTTATCCCAGTCTGAATCACCATGCCCTATTTTAAAACCATAGAACTTAGTACCTGTCTTCTGGTAGTCCTTGAATCTTTCCATGAGTTCCTTGGTTGTCCTAGGAATCAGGAAATCAGTTATCCAAAGTACATCGGCATTCATATACCGATCCTCACCATTATCTAATAAATAAAATGCAAGGTTCAACATCTTCTGAGCATCAGTACCACCTCCAAGGAATGGGAAATAGCCTTTGTCAAAGTTATCATGATCCTCCACCCTCATACCTATCCTCTCCATCTCTTTCTTTTTTCTACGTGAGCGAAGTTCAATAGGGCGTATATCTACAGAGAAATCTATCAGGAAGCAGTCACGTTTCAACTGTTCTGCAGTCTGTTCCAATTTCGACAACAGAGAAGCCTCAATCCTTTGGGGCACTCCATACATGCTGGCAGAAGAGTCAACACACACTATCATGGGTCCACGACGGGATGCCCTTTCTGAACGAAGGCGACGTGACGGCTTAGTGATCTCAGATTTATATCGGAATATCTGCAATCGATTTGTTACCCACTTCCTCAAAAAGACACTCTCGAGTTCAGAGTCCATATATTGAGCCAATTCTGAAGGCATCAGTGCGTTCAAGTCTCTGCCAACAGTCACACCTTCAATATCGCTTCCAGAAGAATGGTCCAACTTATGTTTGAATCCAGTTTGTACACATAATCTGTCGCGTCCATCCTCGTCTGGTAGTCTTCCCATTTTCTTTGCCACCTCTCCTATTTCCGGATATTTATTCTGGATCTGAACAATAGACAACCTCTTTTCAAATTCTGATTCAGTCCATTGCCCGTCCATCATGTTCCATGCCTGAAGGGCGTCCGCTTCAGTCATCCCCATGTTTCGTGTCATCTCGCTGATTTTGTCAAACAGTCTATTGATGCCACCACCAACTCCAGACTCCTTCGCTTTAATTTTCTTTGTAACCTCCTTCCTGCTATGCTCATCTAAGGATGCCAACCAATCTCGTTTTAGCCTTTCCCAGTTTTGAGGTTTCTTCCAGCCATTATATCTGAACTTTTTCTTCAGATAGTCAAGATCAAAACCATCATCCTTATGTTTTTCATCGATTTTATTTAGAAGGGCTTGCCATCCGTCCCTCTTCTTTTGAATCGACCATTCGAGGATCTTGCTGGCTTCCGTCTGTTCTGCCACTGTACACTGGTCTGCGAATTGCTGTGTATGGAGACAATCAAGAACGAATTTACCCACAGACTCATAGAAAATTCGGCCAGCAAGCTTGCTTGACAAAACCTTTGACTGTACTAGCGGATCACTCATCAGCCTGTGCAGATAATCCAGAATGGGATCGTAATACATCTTCCATTCCAGATCTACAGCGACATCCTTCTCTATATCGACCACATCACCAACCTCGACGAAGCGTTCAATACATTGAAGGTAGTAATTCGGAGAAAGCCTTTTTCTGCGAAGTTTCTCGTAAATTATATCCAGACTATCATCATCGCTGTATGTTATCATTCTTCAAGTTTTAGTAAATCCTCACGCAAAAAAGCCATTTCCTTATTCAGTGTACCTACGTTCGACTCCATCACCTTCTTATCTTCAGGTGAGATCAAAATATTACCAACAATTTCAGCCTGGCGCTTTCTGACAAAATCGCTCAGTTCTTCTATCTCCCGATGATAATTATAGTCAGACGGATTGCCTACTAGTCTAAGAGACATTTGCCTCTCTCCTTTACCAAGTTTCTCTATTTCAAAATAGACGCCATCAATATAGATCCCAAATTGATCACGGGTAAGATATACTTTTCTTGCTCCTAGAGGAATATCTGCGCCATCAAAGTCACGTATGATTGAGCGATTCTTGTTGTCTTTATAGAGCACTCCCAACTGACCGGCATTCTCCTTTGTGGCCCAACGCATATTCTGATAGTCTGCTATAAAAATATAGGTATTGCCTGTATCATGGTTGATGAGATGGTAATAATAGGAATCGAAAATCTTCTTATCGCTATCCTCCAGCCCCATCTCTCTCTTTGCTTTTATAGTTGCACGATGCTGACGATAAACACGGATGTCAGACTCTAAAGCTAATTTTATATCTGCAAGCTTTACAGCATATTCGCTAAGTAATGCCCTAACCACAATCTCCCTGATACCCTCAGCCTCTTCTGGTTCCTGCCAAAGACAATGATAGATAGGTATTAAGTCCGCAAGTTCCACACTCTTCCTGTCATGGATAAAAGCAGATGTTTTCAGCAGACGGATAATTTTCTTCCATCTACGATCACTGACATAGACATTGTGACGTTCATCACTATTGCTAACAGGCACATTGCCTAGCCCCTTACGTATATCAACAATACTGTTTAGGACATAATCAGGAACTGTCACTTTGCTGATTTCCTCAGACCATTTCTGATATTCCTTATCCGTAATCTGCAATTTCTTATCTATCTCTATATCCTTCTCTGAATCCGAATCCAGCAACATCGCACTGAAATTCTTCTCCATCTTGATATTCGTACATTCCATGCGGATAATAAAACGATCCCACAAAGCTTCCAAACCTTCACCCTGTGCAGGCAGTTCGTTGCTGGCAGATATCAACAGCTTTAATGGCAGTTTTATTTCACTCTCACCATTTCTGAATACTTTTTCGTTGATGACAGTTAGGAGCGTATTCTGAATGGCAGGTCCTGCCTTCCAGATCTCATCAAGGAAAACCACATCTGCAGAAGGAAGATACCCTTCAATGTTTCGTTCATACTTGTCAGCATCCTTCAGTTTACTGATGCTAACAGGACCAAATATCTCGTCGGGTGTAGAGAAACGAGACATCAGGTACTCAAACGACTTTGCATCTTTGAATGCCGATTTCAGCCTTCTAGCCACCATTGACTTTGCCACACCTGGAGGACCCAGCAAGATGATGCTTTCACCTGCCAATGCCGCCAATACAGATAGAGCCAGTTCAGTCTCTTTCTCATAGATTCCTTTATTCATCTCCCGAAGGAGGGATTGTATTCTTTCTTTCATTTTCTATTATTTTTAGCGCTTCTTTCGCATCTTTATCTCCTTGTTCTGCAGCCTTATTATACCAAAAGATTGCATCTTCCACACTCTTTTCTATTCCATCACCTCGTTCGAAACAACCAGCTATGTTATACTGTGCCATAACATCGCCTTGCTTTGCTGCTACAAGAAAATATTCCGTTGCTTTTTCATGGCTTTGCTCTATGCCTAGACCATAAAAATAACAAGCTCCCAAATGACATTGAGCTCTAGCGTTACCATTTTCTGCAGCCCTTTTGTACCACTCAACAGCTATTTCCGGATTACGATCTACACCTTTCCCGTGTTCCCGAAATACACCAATAGCAGTCTGAGCTTCTGAATCTCCTTGTCCGGCTGCTTTCATATACCATTCAAATGCCTTTTCGAAATTCTGAGGCACACCTCTTTCATGTTCATAACATCCTCCCAAATTAGTTTGAGCAATTGGATTACCTAGTTCTGCTGCTTTTTTGTACCAAAAGACAGCTTTTTCGTAATCTATTTCTACTCCTAAACCACATTCATAACAATACCCAAGATTTCCAATTGCAGGAACTATGCCCTGTTCAGCAGCATTCTCAAACCAAAGCACCGCATTTCTATAATTCTGTTCTACCCCACGACCATAAAAATAGCATTCGGCTAAGTTTGTCTGAGCTTTTGCATCCCCTTGAGCCGCCATCTTTTTGATAGCCTCAATATTGTCTGTAATATTTGAATAGTCTGTCATTTATTTCTAGATTTCCTAAGATCTTCAAATAGTTCATCTATCTCTTGCTGTTTCTTGGCATCCATGTGTTTATTATCCTTATATATAGCAGACAATCCAAACCATTTTTTTGATTCATCAGGATTTTTGGAGACACCAATACTATCTTTATAGCACCATCCTAGAATATATTGAGACAGCGGTTCTCCTTGCTCAGCAGCTTTTGCCACCCATTCTGCAAACTTCTCATAGCTTTGTTCAACTCCTCGACCATAGAAATATCTCATTGCCAACATACCTTGCGCCCACGCATCACCCCATTCAGCAACGCGGATATTTTCTTCAACGTTTTCGTCGAGTACATAATAATTTGGCATTTCGCCGCTTTCCCATTTTGCCCATTTGGGTACATCACGATTATTCTTCTTCATTTATTTTTCTTTCTTAATTTCTTCTACACTTACATCCGTATCAGGTATTAGAACTTCCTGTTTGCCAAAGTCAATAAGCCATCCATGTTCTGACATGAAATTTACCCCAATAATACCAAATATGGGGAACCCCATATCCTCAGAGAGCCGTTTTGCAGCTTCATCATCATCCCTTACAAGGAAAGACATATCACAATCCTTTCCGCATATAGTAAGGGTTGTTTTTACTTTTATCATCTCTGTTTTCTTTCCATCAATTCCATAAAGGTTATAATTACCCTCAACAGGTGTCATCGCATCCTTTACCTGGCGATAGATATAACCGAAAAGAATATTATCATTTGAACCAGTATCAACTAGCCAAATTGAACCATCATTATCACCCTCATCTTTAATTTCAATGAAGGGCAATCCCACTTTCGAAGCATCTGCATAAAACCTTATTTTTCCCATTTTTATCACTTTTTTAAAGGTCGTTTTTAACTTTACCTATCCTTCTCTCCACAGCCTTTGCTTTATAGGCTAGCTTTTCTCTTTTCTGTTTTTCTTCAAGAGCAACAGAATTTTCACATTTACCATTTTTGTCATAGGTAATTAGTTTTGTAAATATGTTCATAACTCAATTCTTTTTGTTTGCAAAGATAGTCAAAGAAACCTTAGAAACCAAGAAATAACGGCCCACAAGGCTTGCGGGATTTGAAAATTACTCCCAGTAGATTAATAAGCTTGGAGCATAAGTCCATTATGCAAATTGTTCTTTTCTACTTAATTCCATATAACGATAAAAATTATGATGCTGCTGGAACGAATCTTCAAACCTTGATCGAAGATAGTCTTCTAGTTTTGGAATAAAAGAGCCAAATACAACGCACTGTCTTGTATGTACATTCACACAATTCTTATCTTTATCGATAGTATAGAGAACAATTGAAGTATTTCGCTGGTTACATAGATTCACCGCCTTCGTTACCATAGAGAAGTTGTCTATGTCATTCAATTCTTCTGAATACCAGGCAATATCATAGATTGTGATATACGAACTGTCTTCTGAATACACAATTGTAAAATGTTCACCTTGATAAGTTACATTAAACTCACAATCCTTCTCTACACACAAATTAATGTGGCATCCTATGTTTTTCAGGACTCTTTCTAACAATTGCTGATTATTCAAGTTGCTATATATATTATCCATAATTGTTGCTTTTTGATTCTCATCACTAGGAATAACTGGTTTATCTATTTCATCAGACTCCTTACTACGATTCTTCCAGAACCAGTAGCATCCCATAGCTGCAGCCAAACATGGTGCAAACCAACGAGCCAAAGAATCTATGGTTATTGCTTCCATCATGCTTGAGAAACCTAATTGTAATTAGGACGTTCTATTTTATTTTTTTGAATTGTATCGATAGCAGGTTGGAACCCCCTGTCTGCTGCCATATAGAGATAATAAGCCACCATTCCAGGATCTTTTTCAACACCCAAGCCATCATTATATAAGAAAGCTAAGTGGTACATAGAATCTGGTTCACCTTGTTCAGCCGCAGCTTTGTACCATTTTACAGCTTCAGCATAATCTTGTTCGACGCCAGCACCATTGGCATAGAACAAACCAATACAGAACTGACCATCTGCGTTTCCTGCTTCAGCTGCTTTTAGATAATACCCTGCCGCTTTCTCGATGTCAGCCTCGACTCCAATACCATGCTGATACATAATTCCAAGGTTATTCAAAGCTCCTCCATGTCCTTGTTCGGCTGCCTTCAGATACCATTCAATGGCTTTCAAGGGGTCTTTTTCAACACCTTCTCCAGAACGGTAACAAATACCCAAATCACATTGAGCCTGAGCATCGCCCAACTCAGCTGCCCTTTTATAAAGCTCGACAGCCTTATCATAATCCTGTTGAGTGCCAATGGCATAAGTATAACATTGTGCTAAAGCAGTAATGCCCTCCACAGAAACTCCTGCTGATTTCTGATACCATTCAAATGCCATATTTATGTTTCCTTGCGTCCCAAGACCAGAATGATAACATCTTGCAAGGGGCAAATAAGCTTCTTCATATCCACCTGAAGCAGCCTTATTCATATAGAAGAAGTATTTTGAAGCATCGTGATCTATGCCATCACCGTTCTCAATATGCTTCGTAATTTGGTATGTACATTGCAAACTTCCTGCTTCATCTCCCTTTTGAAGCCATTCTACGGCTTTAACATAGTCTCGCGGCGTACAAACCTCGTCCATATAATACAGATAGAGATTCCAATAAGCCTCCATACATTGCATATCAGCAGCTTTAGTATAACACTCCAAAGCCTTTTCTATATTCACTTCGGTGCCAATACCTCGTTTATAACAAGTACCAAGATTGTTATACGCCAAGCCTTTTTTGTCTTTTTCAGCGGCTTTGCTGTATAATTCGAAAGCACGTTCTTTATCGTTTGGATACTCTTTAGACGTTTCAAGGATGCAACCAAGATTAACCATACAGTCCGCATCATCTAATGCAACACCTTGCTCATAATATTCAACAGCCTTAGATAGATCTCTTGTAACACCATTTTTACCGAATTCATACAATATGCCCAAATCATAAAAGGCACCAACGAATTGCTTCTCCGCAGATTTCTTTAACAGATTAATAAATTCATCTATATTCTCTTCAACAACAACGCCATCCCTATAATACTGGCTGAGCATATGGAAAACTTCTCCTCCAGCATCATCTTTTTCGGATAAATGTTTAATTATAAGATATACTTTCTCAGGCCATACACTCATCATATATTGTAAAGCTGGGATGTATTCTTTCTCAGCAGCTCGAAGAATCATCGACAATCCTTCTTGTTCCTTTCCCTTAATACGATTCCCTCTTTGATAAACAATACCTAAAGAATACAATGCTGGGGCATAATCTTGTTGACAAGCCATCTCCTGCTCCTTGATAGCCCTTTTGAACCTAAAATCATCAGTGTCATCTGACAGTCTAAACATCGATTTCATATGCAAAGCTGCAGGAATTCCTTTATCAGCATCTTGACACATAGATTTAAATGCCTCATAAATATCTTCTTTGAACTCAGGAGAAAGTTTCGCAGAATGCCCTTTATCAGCAAAGACATTTTCTATCATCCCCTTTGCTGGCTCAAATCCCTTTTCAACAGCTTTCTCCAAATAAGAATGAGCTTTAATGAGATCTACATCAACACCGACTCCATACAAGTAGTCACATGCCAATGTGTACATAGCTTCCACATCACCTAAAGCAGCCAAAGACTTTAATCTGATTATATCAATTTTCGTAGTCATAGTTCTTAAATATTATGTCAGGTGCAAAGATAGCACATATTTTATATATTTCCAAGTATTTTCAGCCCACAAGCCTTGTGGGATTGGAAATTAATCCCAGTAGATGAGTTTACGTGGGAGAGTGACTTTCTTTTGTTCTCCACTCTTACCTGTAACGTAGTATTGATCTGCGAGAGTTGCATCTACCTCAGACAGAAAAGCAGCCTTGATACGAGAGCACTTTTCATTGATAGAGTTAAGCAATGGGTTTGTCACATCCTCTATGCTTTTAATCACTCTGTCGTTGAGTCCAAGGGGTTTGATCTTCACATAAAGCTCTGCTAACTCCTTCCTGTAATCCGGCAGATGTTTGAAAGCAATGCCCTCAGGATGTTTCAAGAACAACAGATAAACTGCTTTAGTCAGTGGTTCCATTCTCACTTCCTTGTTGTAGTCAGAAAGCATAATGGTTCCGTCTTTTTTAATGGTAATTCTGCTAAACTTGATCTGATGTTTCAGTTTGTCATCATGGAATCCTAGGCGCCAGATGGTCTTGTCGCATCGCTGGCCCTCATAGTATTTATACAACACTTCATTGAAGATGTCATTAGGAGATACGAGGTCAAACAGCGTCATACACGACCTGACTTTCAGCACATCAGGATAACCCAAAATATCGTCTGCTGTCTTATTATTGTACTCAAGAAATGCCTGCGTGATCTCTCTCAAACGAGCCCCCAGTACAGGATGATCCAGATAAGCCTTGGCTTCTTCCTTACTGCTGATGCCATAAAATTCTGAGTTGTAACTATGCCCCAGACCTTTGATCTGTGGGAAGATATACCACATCCATTGTCCTTTCTTCTGTCCTTCTTTGATTTCCTTAAGAGCCTGAACATAAACCGTTTCTTGGGCTGTTATGAATCGATCCAGATCATAGCAGACCCCACCACCCAATGCATCTACAAAACTCTTGGGAAGAGTGACATTCTTTAAGTTCAGTGCATCAATAAAGAATTGGGCCATTTCCTCGTCATGATAGCCAGCGATACCACAACCTACACGAGTAACCAGAAAGAACAGATCCGGATGCTCCTTGGCAAATGTAATGAACCTACCAACGGCAGCCCTTACCTCCCCGTCTTTACGTATATTCTTACCATAATCCACAGGAATGGCATAACACTGCCCTTGCAATCCCTCTGCCTGGCCCCATACTGCTCCAAACTTCTTGCGAGCCGTACTAGAAGCGCCACCAGTATGATAGCCCAATGCATTACTACCAAACACGAAAATCTGTTTGGGTAGTAACGTATCTATATAGTCGGGGGTATATCCCATATATTTCTCTTCCATAGGCTTATAATATGGCTAGTGAATAATCATCGAGGGCTAGGAATCCTCGTCTATATTGGCAATCAAGATGCTTTAATAGCAATACTTTATATCTGCAATTCAACAGTTTTTGTATCACCTTCTCAGAGAAATTCAATTTTCTCAGGCGCATGGCAGTCTTTATCAGATTGCTATTCTTTGTCTTGGCATCAATGGCCTCTTGTAATTCTTCTGCATACATGTCCTTATGCGCTACCTCATACATTAATAATATATAATGTGCCAAGGCGTCACTGGCAGCAAATACTATGCAGTCTTCATTGATCTCAAATCGCCCCGACTTAAAACCCTTTTCATCTGAAGGATCTTTGCAATTGATGAGATAAGGTGGGTTATTAAAGTCAACGATGCGCCCAAACGTATGCTGCAATTTTCCTGTCTTCTTATCATAACAGAATGCCACGCTATCGCCATAACTGATCCATTGACCATCTTTCCAGACTGCCACCAATGTAGCAAACGAGCCTTCGTCATAGAATTTATTCAGAATCATGCCACCCTCTCGCTTTGCAATCTCCTCGCATTCATTATAGAATGGTTCCCAGATACCATCTATCCAAGCATCGAAAGTCTGATAGTCTACAATAGGTTCATCTGGCAGATGTTCCACCAGATATCTAGACCACAGATCTGCAAACACGCCACCGCCTCCAGCACCATCCGAAACGGCTATCCATTTCTCTGTAGCCCTGGCTGCATCTTCATTCCTGAGGTTCCATTCCTTTGCTATAGATATTGCTCTCATTGGTTCTGACTTATATTTGTGGGTGTACCAATATCCATTAATTTAATCAGCGTGGTGGCATCTGCATTCATGCCCATAGCCACATGACGGCCTGATCTCGTATCATTCAGACATCTGGCTATATCCTGATTATAGCGTTCTGGCAGCAGACTAGACAACTCAAAAATAGTTTCTGCATACGGATCGCCACCAAGTTCGTTCTTTGCTATAGGACAAGCCACAGAGTTGGCATCCAAATCTGGTGTAAAGTGGATATTAAAGAGGATTACATTACCATCATTGGTAAACATCGACTTCAATTCATTAGCTTTTTGTACGACCTCTTCTTTTGATGCGTGATTAAACACGCCATCAGTTATGTGGATAACTGTAGGAGGATAACAGTCTTTTTCGTGATGATCTATCATCCAATCTGCTAACAAGTCTATGGCATAGTCGAAAGCCTCATGATAGTGCGTCCAATGTCCATCATGGCGAGCACTCACCCACTGTACTTGTTCCATTTCTTTGATCTGTACACCTGAACGCAAACGTACTTCTTTTCTAATCTTAGTTTTCATATATGGATGGGTTTTCAGTTCTTCTGGAGATACAAATTTCCGTCCTTCTAATTCTCCCTGCCATCCACTATAGGCTCCCTCGCCATACCCCACGACAGCAATGTCGTAATAATGACGGGTATCATCCATCTTCACACATCGCAATACCAGTTCATTTATCTGGTTATTCACAATTCTGGCTGCAGCCTCTGCCATCGTCATCTCCTCACCATAGAGTGTAGTCATCTGCTGCATGCTGACAGAGTGATCCACCAAGAAGATAAAGGCTGTAGGTGTATTCCTGGTAATCTGGGCTGTATAAGGAATCTTGGCCTGCAGTTGCTTAGGCTGTGCAGGAATGGGGATTCCGAAGTTACTGATGTTTTTGATATATTTCAGTGGGATGAAGTTCTTCACCAGCACCTCAGCCTGATAGTGCATCTTGGCTTCTTCCGTCATATCAAAGTATCTCATCATCCGATTGAATAGTCCGAAACGGACGGCTTTCAGATCATCCACAGTACCACCAACCTGAGCACCTGTCTTTGTGGCATTCCTGTCTGCATAAAGCGAACTATCCCAAAGGGCAGTTTCAAGGTCGATTTCCAATACTACAGGATTAGAGATACGCCCATCATTCATTGCCACATATTGCATGGGATGGTCATAGGCAAAACTCAGCCTGACATAATGCTCCAATCTATCTCTCTGGTCCAATGATCGAGATTGGCTACTGCCACCAGGCTTAGCAATCTTGATGCCTTTTTCTTCACAGTCTGCCCATGAATAAAGGCCACCATTCTGGATAATTGACTCCAGATTATCAAAGTCTGTAAAGTGGTAGAGCTTCGTGATTCTGTTTTGCTCTAACACTTCCAGAAATTCCTGCCAATTGCTTTTCTTCTGCATAACCATTCCCTTTATTGATTAAACAAATCCTGCTCGATAGCCTCAGATTTAGCCTTATCCTTCTTGATATCGCCATAAGGATATATCCCTTCAGCGTATGCCTTAATCAGTGAAGCATGCGAAAGTGGTTTCATCGCATTCTCCACATCTGCATTTGTATCATAGTCCATTAAGACAATAGTCTTAGTTTTGCTTGCCTCTCGTAATCGTTCTATGATGTCAGCCACCTTATGCTCCAACACCCACTTATAGGTTGGGATGTATATCTGCTTCCGAGCCTCGATATAGCCAAGTAGTTCTTCACCATTTACACCTTTACGATGTCCTAGAGGCTTGCCAAAGCGCCTAACAGTTCGCTTCAAGCCTTTCATCGTATCGTTTTGGAACATCTGCACGTCAATGTCAGCACCCTCAAATACCTTCAGCCCTTGCCATATCGCTTCAACACAAGTCGCCGTATAGCCCTCGCTGAATGGCACAGGGATGCCTCCATGCGGATAGAAAGGACTCAGCTTTACCAGTCCATTCTTCGCCCCACTGGTCACATCTGCCAGTATCGCATCCGGATATTTCTTCAATATCGTCGCAGGCTTCTTCCGTTTCGACTCGATGATAATCATGCTATTTTAATAATTGTTCCAACATGGTGAGAGTTTCTGTCTGCAAAGTTACTCAAAAAAGATGAGGAATCTATAATTATAACTGTATTTTATTGATGAGTTCAAATATTTAATTCCATATAATCGAGGAATCCCATAGAATAAAGTTTAATTTTATCTCGCTCATTATAGAATCCCGTTCCATCATTACGAAAGGGATTAACTATATTGAACTTACTCATTAAAGTTTGTTCCAATTCCAGCCTATTTTTCTTATCTACTATTAGCATTTCCTTCTCCCTGATTGGGAAATAGTTTCTAATAATAGAATTAATATGTGGATCTGAGAAAGAATAACCTACGATTATTAATTCATCGCATAAGTTGCAATCCTCCATAAATGCTCCAAGACCTAAATTAAATGGTTCCCCTAACATTCGTTGGCTTTTTGAATACCCTGCAATAATTGGGCTGAATATTTTTCTGTCATTAGGAGAACCGCCTTCTTGATCAAAAGCATCTGTCAAGCCTTGAGGAATACCACATTGCCTAACTCTGTAAGACAAGACCATTGGATCTATTTCCCTTTTTAAATATATAGATCCATGAAGATTAAAATATGATTGTTTGCTATTCTTGAACATTTTTAAATCATAACTAAAGAAATCCGACGATTTTATTGTACCATCATAGATTTTATAGCCAATTAGATTTGGGATAAGCCGATCATAGTTCAGACTATAAATCTTATTTGTATTTTTTTTGAACTCACTCTTGAAATAACACGTTAGTACGTCATGTTCTGACTTATGAGAGTAATTATAATCGTATTTTGATACTCTTTCTATTATGCAGTTAATTAATTCTTTATATATATCTAATAGCTGATTACCGTTAAATGACTGGTATTTGCTACACATAATAGACACTATCACATTTGTATTATCTACACTTATATATCCCCGTCTTTCATGGGCAACAGCCCAATCCAACAGGTATTCAATAGATGCTATAATAGTTTCAAAGTTATAGTTCCCTTTTCCATAAGTTGCATCCAATGAAGAAAGTATACCCTTGCAATTATGTTTTTTAAATACATCTGCACAAATATCAGTTAATTCACTTGTTTTAGGACCATCGAAATCAATCATGGCTCCTGCCCCCAATAAATATACGACTCTTCCCTTCATAATCCTATGCCTCTACTATATATTCAGACCAATAGTCGCCATATACGCCATCATTCCCATAAAAAATAGGTTCGGCTAATTTAATTAATAAAGCCTTTCTTAAATCAATGGTATCACCTATCAATAATTTACTTTTTTCACTCAAAGGTAGATATGTTTGGCGCCCATCATTTTCATGAAAACAAACCATCTTTGTAAAAGTACCCTGAACAACATCTGCCTTATTTACAGATTCTATTTCTTTTGTAACAAACGCTCTCTTCTGACCTATATGTGATTTTATCAATACATACTCAATTAGTAATTCTCTATAATTTGGCATAAGATTTTCATATGATTCTCTACTGCCAATAGGTATAACAATTTTAAGTGATGAACATCTTTTGAAAGCATGTTCTCCCACAAACTTAAGAACATGGGATAATTTGATTGTCTTTAACCTAATACAATCAGAAAAAACACCTTTACCAATTTCTTCTACACTACTAGGCATGGTTATTTTTTCAATTGAAGTGCAACGATTAAATGCTCTTTCATTAATACATTTTATACCATCACTAAAGTCTATTGTTTTTAATTTATTACAATATGAAAAAGCATTCTTTCCAATTATTAAAACGCTTTGGGGTATGATTATAGATTCTAAATTACTCGCAGGTACATCTCTATAATATTGATCTTCATCTCCACCATATTTAAGCCAAGCATGCTCGTCAAACTTAGTAAATGTGTTATAAAATGCTTCATTACAGATAACCTTTGTGCCTACTATCACAGAATAATTAACAAGACTATTGGGTGCTTTCAACAACCGTTTTCTATCTGCACTATACTTCACCCCATATTTATCAGTCCAGGCATTAACTAAATCATCATCAGTCACTTCAGTAGACAAAATTTCTTCTTTATCTTCTGTTAGAAGTTTAATAGCAGCATCATAACCTTGTTCTGCAGCCTTCTTTAGCCACTCCTTAGAAACATCTAAATCTTCTTTGACACCTTTTCCAAGGCCATAAAACAATGCTAATTTATATTGTGCTTTCGCATAGTTTTTATCGGCTGCTTTTGTGTACCATTTTACGGATTCTTGGTATTTATTTTTTTTCTCATAAAATTGACCAATAAAATTAAGATAGCTAGCATCTATATCATCATGTTCTGCCGCCTTCTCCAACCACATAATTGCACTTTGGAAATCATTTTTCTTCCCATATAGTTTAAATAACTCTATTTGTGCATTTTTGTATCCCTGAATAGCAGCTTTAGTATGCCATTCTACTGACAGCTCATAGTTCTGAGGTACTCCCTTTCCCTCTCCGTAAATCAGACCAAGTATATATTGCGCTGTTTGATTCCCTTGCTCCGCAGCTTTTCTATACCATTCTATAGCCAGTTCATAGCTCTGAGATACACCTTTACCATTAAAATAACAACACCCTAAGTTACATTGAGCCGAAGCATACCCTTGCTCCGAAGCTTTAGTATACCATTCAACAGCCAGTTCATAACTTTTAGGAACACCTCGCCCATATTCATAGCATAATCCAAGCGCGTGTTGCGCTTTTTGATACCCTTGCTCCGCAGCTTTTCTATACCATCCAATAGCCATCTCATAGTTCTGAGGAACACCCTTACCCTTTTCATAACAAAAACCTAGCGATAATAGCGCCCGCCCATTATTTTTCTCACAACAAGAACGTAGTAGTTGAACACCTTCATTCTCATCTTTATTACATCCATATCCATTTCTCAAACAACAAGATAGACATATTTTGGCTTCTATATATTGGTCATTTGACAACTGGAGAAATAATTTATATGCTTTTCGTAATTGTTCCTCTGATGCTTTACCTTCATCGCATATTTTCTGTGCTTTCCGCCATAAGAATTCATTCCTTGTTTCATTAATAATAGATTTTAATATGACTTCAAAGACATCCTTCTTTATTTCTTTTTCAGCAAGAACCATTAAGAAAAGAGAATAAAAATGACACAATCCATCTTTTGTGATTAGTGATAACAACTTATGGTTGGCTGCACTATTTGCAATATCTCTTAAATCAGCATCAACAAACACAGAACAATTATCTTTGCTTCCATATTTATCCAAAAATGTCTTGTCCATTCGAATAATTTTCAATGATAACAATAATAGCACTAGTGAGAAATCATCGATATGTTCGTCGAAGTCAGTCTCAGTCCTGCTGGGATGACGGAAATCGGGACTGCCTAACTCTCTGGCTTTCTGCCCCTTCATCGCTGGCACATACATTCCGTCATAATCCACCAAAACCAAAGTACCATCACTCTTCACAAGGATATTATCCGGCTTCAGATCTCCATGAGCAAAGGGCTGGGGCATCAGCCACATCGCCAAGCGACTGAATTGATAGGCAAGCAGCGATAACTCATACTGATCATCTAGATGCTTACGGATGTATTTATCGAGTGTTTCACCTTCCACCCAATCCATCAGCAATACAGGAAACTCCGTATCGTCTGAAGCATTGGTATCCACAAACAACTCTTTATCCAGATATTTAATAGGTGTGAGGAATGTGCTACTGACATATTCCAATTCCTCTGCTATCTGTCGATAGGCTTCTGCTCTACCCTCCTGTTCTCTTAGGAAGCACTTCACTGCATGGAGCTTTCCTGTCTGTTCATCCTTCATCTTAAAGACCACAGCAAAATTGCCACTGGTCATTACAGGAGAACCATCATCCTCCAATACAGGACGAAGATTCTTCAGCTGCTCGAAGTTGTCTTCAGCTGCCTTGATGGCTTCTATATAGTCTGATAATAGCGGGTAGTTCATAAGCCTTTAATCATTGGATGTTGCAAATATACAACTTTTTTCCGAATGAAGAAACAATCTTAAGAAATTTCTTATTTCCGCAAGGCTTGTGGGGGTATATCATTTCTAATCATATTGCCACTCCATTATCATACCTGATTCCCAATAGTCTAGAGTTTTATCATATAGATTATATCCTCCATACTTATCTTCACCAATTCGAAAAGACTCTTCAACTCCTGTTAGTTTAGTAATGTCCATACCTCCCCAATAATAATAGTCACGTGCCGTAATTCTTTCATCTTCTGAATTAGCGAATACACAAAGATTAAAAACTTCTCCAGTCATTTCATCCACCGTTTCTTCTACCTTCATATCTCCATGCATATCAATAAACTCCTTCAAAGACCAACTATTGGTAAAAGGATAGTCACACGTTCTATCTAATAAATGATAATATTCGCCCAAATAATCCTTTATATTCCTTTTTGTCCATGAAGGAATATAAATTGTTTTTAGTTGTGTGCATCCATAAAAAATCGCATCTCCAATTTTGGGTGCACCAAGTATTGATATTGATATAAGTGATGTGCAACCGGCAAATGCATATGCACCTATAGCCTTGACTGACTTTGGGATAATAATACTCTGTAATCTGCTACATCCATAGAATGCTTGATATCCTAGTTCCATAAGAGAATCAGGAATATAAACATTCATCAAATTAGTACATCCATTAAAAGCATCGTCACCAACACTGCATAATGACTCTGGAAGAATCACCTTAGTTAATGATCTACAAAATTTAAATGTACTATCATCTAATTTAATTATATTATTAGAAATATTTATCTCTTTGAGATTAACACAGCTATGGAATGCCCAATCACCAATTTTAGCAACAGAATCCGGCATATGTATTTTTGTAATGCTCTTATTCCAAAGAAAAGCGATATTACATATTACTAAAGTTCCTTCTTTAATTATATAAGACGAGCTCTTGGGATTTGGTCCCTTGAACAAATACTTTCCGTCAGAACTATATTGAGCGCCAAATTCATCTGTCCAACCGTTATCTAAGTCCTGTTTAGAGAACTCTGTGGAATAAGAATCAGTTTCAGATTCTTTGACTTCACTATTTTTAGACAACACATAGTGTCCTGATTTTCTTAATTCAATTATAAGTTCATTACTGCGTTCACTAATTTGTTCAAATCTCACCCCACTTTGATTATAGGCAATAATCTGATTTCCTTCTTTATCAACAAGAAAAACAGCTTCTTCACCTCCATTAGATACAGAATAATATGCATTCCCACAATAATAATCGACGATTGAAAAGGATTTAATGAATTCTTGAAACTCCCATTCCTTTTCAACTTCATATGGAATACGAGTCTCTTTCATTGCAATATACCAAGCATCAAAATCCACATCAGGTACTTCTGGCTTTGCCAGGTCAAACAATCTAGTTGATATTTCAGCAAGACTTCCCTTTTCTAATGCAATGACAAATAATCCCAATAATATGTTTAACTCTGTATTATCAGAAGGAAATATATCTTTCAACAAATTGCATTGGGCGATGTTCCTATAATCCTTAACTGAGAACAACAGGCGATCCTGAGCCCCATATTCTTCCAAAAGTGAGGGCTGGAGGGAGATGGCTTTCAGGGAAAGGAGGATGCTGGCTAGGGAGAAATCATCGATATGTTCATCGAAGTCTATCTCTGTTCTGCTAGGATGACGGAAATCGGGGCTGCCTAACTCCCGGGCTCTCTGACCTTTCATGGCTGGCACATACATGCCATCGTAATCCACTAATACCAGCGTGCCGTCTTCTTTCACAAGGATATTATCTGGCTTCAGATCTCCATGGGCAAAGGGCTGGGGCATCAGCCACATCGCCAGACGACTGAATTGATATACCAATAATGCCAATTTGTACAGATTATTCAGATTTAGACGAACATATTTGTCAAGTGTCACACCTTCAACCCATCCCATTAGAAGAACAGGAAATTCTGTTTCTGTCGTTTGTTTCGTATATACATATAGCTCTTTATCCAAATATTGAATAGGCGTCAGAAATGTGCAGTCAACAGATTTCAGACCCTCAGTTATCATACGATAAGCCTCTGCACGGTCTTCTTGAGCTCTTAAGAAACATTTTACCGCATAATACATTCCTGTCTGTTTATCCCTCATCTTGAATACAACGGCAAAATTGCCACTCGACATAACAGGATTTCCATCTTCATCCAGTACTGGACAAAGGTGTTTTAACTGATCAAAATTGTCTTCTGCAGCCTTAATCGCTTCAATATATTCAGATATCAAAGGGTATTCTTCCATAACTTAAGAGCTTTTTATGCTACTCATACTCCAAATAATATAAAATTGTTCTGAAGTCAGGTCTTATTATCTAAGTAAAAAATGCAATAATGCTAATATAATAAAGCCAGCTATCATTATCCAGCGGTTAATATTAGTCGATTTTGCAATATCTTCTTTTGTAGATAAATAATCACTTTTTAATTCGTCCTTAGTTTTGTTTATCTCAATTGACAGCTTGTCAGAGGTAGAAGCAACTGAAGAATTTATTTCCTGACACAAAGAGGTGAGGTTAGCAATATTCAAGGAGAGAGTATCTGCCTTTCCATTGACAGCATCCAATGCTTTATTAGCTTGCCCCAATACTTCTTTAAGCGATTCTTCTGTAAAAGATACAGCCTGAGTTATTGCCGATGTAGACTGTTGGATAGTCGAAGGAAGATCAAAAATCTTTTGCTTTATTTCTTCCAATATCCTATCTTGTTCATCTTGTGAATCTTTTAGGTCTTTAGAAATCATTTCCAAAGAGCTTTTCACGTTTTCAATTTCTGCCGTTGCCGTCTTAATCTGTTCCCGCAAAGCGTTCATTTCTATGACTCTTTCGGCAAGTTTACTATTTTGCTCGGTGAAGCTATCAAGAGTCTCTTTTGTGTTATTCTTAAAAGAAGTTTCAATATCATTAGCTTTACCAGAGAAAGATGTGATTGTTTCAGCGCATAGACGTTTTATGTCAGCTATTGCTGCCCCTGTTTCCTGTCCTAAAGACAATTCTCTTACCTTTAAGTCATCTTCCCACGACTGTAATCCAGCACACAAGGTTCTGACAGAAGCCACATATCCGCCCACTACCTTTTGCAATTCCGAACTTGCTTTTATAGTCTCTTCAACCTGCTTCCTTGCAGAAACAAGGCTTTGCAAATCATTTTCCAATTGCACAAGAGCTTGATTAATTTTTTCTTCCATATTATTCGATGTATTTATTCTTTATACTTGACAATTCATCACTATGTATTTTCAGTATCGTTTGTGACTTTAACAGATTGCCATTGTTGCCAAAATAAGCGGCCACATTAGGATTACTATTAAATCTTTTGAATTGTTTCCAGAATTCATCTCTACTGTTAGATTGATTTCGGAATTCCCTCATGCCAGTCTCATAAAGAGTCTCTAATTCTGTCTGTAGCACAGGATTATTGTTCGTACCCAAGAACATGAGACAAAATGCGCCTAACAAGTCCAATGTCGGATTCTTATCTGTTGCAGATCTTCTTATTAACCGTACAGCACCATACAAGTGTTTGGCATTATCATTTTGAGTTGAGCCTGCCTCTGAATTTTCTGAAATCCACAGGTTATCAACAACAAGCATATACCTGAATAGAATATTCCAAGATGAACGTTTTCCTTCGTCTGTCTCTTCTATCAATGAATATGGTTCTCCATTTTCCGTTGTATAGCCGCGCCTAGCATACTTTGAATTGAAATAGAAATATAGATCATCCTTCAATTCTTCATTAATTTCCTTCCAATCTTTACTTTTATCCGCTCCATGCACACAAAAAGCGAACATATCATCAATTGCTCGTTTCCGTTTGACAGCGATCTTGTCATAGATGAAATGTGTTAAGTACCCTAAGCACTTATGAATTTCATTATCACCTTTGTACGAGGGAACCTCTTGGATAAGTTCAGATGCTCTTTCAACAGTATAGTAACGTCTCAAATATCTCTCAAGTGCTGCATAATACTGGCCATCTGCTTTCTTTTTTGACACAATCCTAAAGCGTTTTCCATTGTAATCTTGTGTAAAATCATCGATTAAGTCAATGCAGCACATGCGATAGATAGCTTTGGCAATATCAGCATATTCTGTTGATGTATAAGCGATGTATGAGATAATCCTTGTTCCTACATTAACTGATTGGAGTGTTGTGAGGAATCCATTTATTGTATTAGTAAATTCTTTCTGGCCGTCATCAACAGCGACTTCCATTTCACGTTGGCTTAAGAGCTGTAACATCTTTAGCTTTTCGTGATTTTCACCCTTAAAGTTGTTATTGTAGAAAAACATGACGGTGTCATAATCAGCATTCAGATATTCATAGTTCTCGCTAGTAATAAATGGATATTTCTCTTTAAATGTCGAAAGATGTTCATAATGAGCCCAACGATCTCCAGTCGGAACCTTCGCCAGTTTGCAATCATCAAAATATTCACACTTTTGGCTACAAATACTTCTATATGTCTCATCATTCTGCGGCTTATCGCAATGATTACAGCCGTAAGAACAGCAATTCCTTTCAAATCGCTTACATGAATCACCGCACTGCTTACATTTAAGCTTTACTAAATCAGAAGTTTCATCACATATCTCGAAATCATCCAATGGAATTCCCTTCTTTTGGGCAAGTTCTCCGATATCTGACGCATCATACCATTTATCCTTATTATTAAGATAATATGGAGATTCCGGATTTACCCTCACTATCCTATATTGGGATAGCATAATCACAGATAACGCCATTCGCTGGTCTCGTCCGGCACGCCCTGCTTCTTGAACATAACTTTCAAGAGAGCTGGAATAATTCATATTAACAGTAAAACGGACATTTGGTTTGTCTATACCCATGCCAAAAGCCTTTGTAGCTATCATAAGAGGAATTTTGTTGTCGCGGAACAATTCAAGATTTACAAAAGACTCTTCTTCTCGATTTGAATCCTGTTGCGAATTACCATTCTCATCATCGCTACTACCAACAAACGTTCCAATCTGTGTATCTGGATGTGTAGTATTAACCTCAGATTTATTTGTAAAAACAGCTACACCCGTATTATCCTTGTGAGGACAAAACACTATTCCTCCATAATCATAAGCATTTTGTGTAGCGAGGAAATCATTAGGAATATCAGTTTGAAGATCCTTTAACTCTCTACCATCTGCTCTTGGTCCAGTTGTATATCCATTAGTTATTGTATGAATTGATTCAGAAGTTAACAAATCCCTAAGATAATCAGGCATCTTTGAAATTAATTCATCAAGATGTGCTTTTTTGGAATCAAATACAGCCCATTTATCCAGCTTTATTGAGCTATCATTTTGTCGTACGGTGAACGATACAGGGACAGATTCAATCTTATATTGTATCTCAAATCGATTTGTGTCACCTTCGCGAACAATTGTTTCTGCATCAAGAGGGAATGCGCCATTACCAGAGAGTTCACGTTCAACGTCAGCAAGGACATCAAAAGATGCTGTTGCAGTGAGGCCGAAAAGAGGAATGTGATTTTCTGATTCATTAGCTTTTCTTGGTTTTGGAAGTACATACTTATAAAGATTTCTTCCAAGATGAAGATATGAAAAGCGGAAATCGTGTCCCCATTCAGATACGCAATGTACTTCATCAATAACACCATAAGCAAAATAGACTCCCGTTTCTTGCATATTCTTCAGTCGCTCTCTGAAGTCCAAGATGGAAAGTCTTTCAGGAGATAGGAACATAAACAGAAGTTCTGACTGCTCCAGACGTTTTGACCTGCGTTCGCGCTCTTCAATTCTGTATTTACGTATAACTTCTATTCCTTTATCCTTAATTCTTTCTGGTACCTCAATAGATGAATTAATGTAAGAACATATATCAATTCCCGCACCAATTAGCCCATCGTATTGATCTTTCATCAGAGAACGCAACGGGTCAATAATCAAAGTAACACCGGGCTGCAGCATTGCAGCAATCTGATAAGTCAGTGACTTACCACCTCCAGTAGGAAGTAGTCCAATAACTGACTTATATTGTAACGCACGATTAAGGATTGGCGTTTGTCCGGGCCGGAAACTCTTTTTTCGGAATAGCATTTGCAGGAAATACTGTAAATGCACGACATTTTCTTCAACTTCATCATATCGGCCCTGATCATTTGGTACTGTTATCGGCTTATATATAATCCTGTCTGAAGTATAAATTTGACGTTCATTACGATGAAAATGCGCAGAACGGACATTGAAATAGCACTTGTTCTTACATCGATATTCTGTAAAGTCAATCTTTTCTAATCCACTTCGTCTGAGCATTGAAAAGTCAACAACCATATCGTACTCCGTTTTGGATTTGTAATCATCTACTAACACACGATTATTAAGGTGCAATGGAGAAGAAGCGAATTCTTTTGAACTGACAATAGTTAAAACTACATTGGGAAATTTAATGTTTTCATACTCAACACTTAGCTGCGTAATGTGTTCAAACATTTGTTGAAGTTCCTGGAAGGCCAATGCTGCACAGGGCACATCATGCTCCTTTACCATTACTTTCCATGTGTCTGCAGAGATGTCTAACACACCTGCCATTAGAGCTTCTAAAACAGTTTTCTCTAATCGTGCTATTGCAATAGGCGATAAAACAAGTTGTAATATTTCTGACCACGAGTCATCAAATCTTTTGTTATACGCTTGCTCGCAACACTTTACATATTCGTTTCTTAGATGACTGTACTCCTTGTAGGGTTTGTCTATTTCGCTTTCTTTTAACCGAATGCAATACCAATTTGCGTCTTTAAGCTTTTGGTCTCTCTGCTGATCTAAAAGATTCTGGCTGGGATTTGAATGAAACTTATTCCCATCAAGTTCAACAACGCATCCAATAAACTCAGTACCCTGGGCATTATCTGTAGAATATGGGAATTCGATAGAGAAATCCACTCGCTGGGAACGGTTTGTAGAGTTTTTGCAAATAGTCGACAAAGATCTTTGTGGTTGTAATAGTTGTCGCAGGATAGGATCTACCTTATCTGTAATATACGACTGTTCTAAATTACTGTTTAGTACACTTACATTATAGTTGCCCTGACTAATTAGCCATCTTGAATCAATAAGATGCATTGCTAAGAACAGATCTTCTGCATTTAGGCCATCAATCTCATAGTCTATACCTCCAAGACTATCATTTAACTCATGGTTTTTGAAAGCCTTAAATGCCTCCTCTACCAAAGGGCTTGCTTTTGTAGGAAGTCCACGGGTAACAATATTGTTAAGGACAGCCAAAACTGGATGCACATCTTCATATATACTTGCACCTATATCAAATGGCGTTTGAACTTCAAATTCGGAGATGTTTCTATACAAGCCCTCAAGTTTTTCCTTATCTTTCTCACGTAGAGCTTTCCTTACGGAATCCAACTGATAAGCGGCATGGAATTGCTTGGGTTGGTAATAATCAACAAATATTAATTCACATTCATCACCATTTACCTTGAACACCCTATTCTTTGCAGTGTAGTTATATGTTCTTATCAAGTTTCCTACTTCATCATACTCTTGTCTATTATGGACATTAGAGAACACAGAATCTGCCTCATTAAAGTAATTCCAAAAAGAATCAATTCTGTCATTTCCTCGATTTAGTGGTCCCCAACAGAAAAAGTAATGAATCCCTGTCAAATTCGTTTTTATCTTATTTGACAGTTTAAGAAGGTCTATAGATGGGATATCAAGTATGTTGGAAAACAGATGCAATGTAACAGGCTGATTGGATGAAATTTCGTCTGTTGAAACATCATCAAGGTATTTTTTGATGGTAACAATTCTGTCATCACTACACAAATAGGCGTTTACATGTGACTTCGCCCTACCCAGTGCCATCTCAGAAGGTTCTATTAGAACAACCTTCTTAACAAGCTCCAGATTAACATTATACCTGTTGAAAAAGTCAAATAAGCAAACTGTTGCGAGTCCTTGTCCACAGCCCCAATCAATGATTTGGAGATCGGTATTTTGAAAGTCCGTAGTTTTGATTTTCCCAAGCACTTCATATATTTTTGCTTGATGCATACTACCATAGGCTGATATATAAGCACTACACTGTTCTTCAGTTTTCAAAACAGCAGTTCCATGATCCAAACCAGGATAATTCCATGGGCATGAACGATATTGAGCAGGCACGAGATATCTGTTCAACTCGATAATGGAGTTAAAGGTCAACTTTTCAATTGCTTTAAGTTTCTCAATATAGCTCATATTATTTCCCTGTTATCGTTTCAGATAGTTTGTTTTCTTGATGACGTTTCCAATTTTGTAATGCCAACTCTTTGGTACTATTAGCATAACAGTATTCACATAGATGCGGGCAAGTGTTATATTCACCTATATCCTTGGATACCATACACTCACAGAACTCCCGCTGGCCAGGATCTTTCTTGTGTGTACTTATAAAATACTTATTATGAGGTAGAAGGATTGCTCCCTTTGGCAATTCAGGTTCACCAAACAGTGTTGGTGCAGGTACATCTTCTATCTTCACCTTCATGAAGTCCATCAGATCTTTATCATTCCAAGCAAGACGAGTAATAAGGTCTCCGTCGATGCAACGATTATGGAGAATTCCGTGTTTTTCTAGATCTATCTTTTCGCCACATGTAGCGAGCATATAGTTCCAGCCACGTTCAAGGTTCATAGCAGAGAGTTTCCTGGCAAACTCTTCCATTTGATCTACTTCCCATTCATGATATAGTATACCGTTTACTTCAAGATTATGCTTGACCTTTTTATATATTGCTATATCAGCATAACTAAAAACTAATTTCTCCGTATAGTTTTTCAGTTGGTCACCGATGTTTTGTACTTTATGGAGGAGATCACCAACAGATATGTCATCTGTTAAAATCATCGGGTCAAACCTCCATATTACAGAACCATTGCCCAGTTCTTCTACCAGTAGTTTGAATGTTTCTATGCGAGTGGCGAGAGATGGGACTTTCTCCAATTTTTCATGCTCATAGTCATTAAGTGTGTATTGTATATAACACTTAATGTTCCGTTCTTTGAGTATATGCAAGTATGGCAACAATGGGCGGGGATCCTTCGACCAGAAGACGATGAATCGTGTATTCTCGTATGAAACATACGACTTCACCCCATTAAATGGATTAGTCCATGCAGAATATCCTTTCTCCAAGCGATGAAAAAACCAATCAGCATAAAATGCCGGAATATCAGTACTCCTGCTTGCAGAAATGATAATCGGAGCCTGCATTTGCACAACGACACCGTTCTCTGTTCGTCTATTTATTTTATTCCATGTTGCCATAATTGATGCAAATATACGACATTTACTTGAAATTAGACTTTCATTGCACTGTCACAAGGCTTGTGGAAATCATACTTATATTATATATTCCTTGAATTTTGAAGGTTTCTTCCTAAGCTTTTAATCATTGGATAGTGCAAAGATATAAGAAATATTTCACTCTACCAAACTTCTGTGCTAAAAAAAGGCAAAAATCTTTGGTGGTTTTAAAAATAAGCCCTATCTTTGCATCATTTTTCATAGTATTAGATTTAAGGTTAACAATTCGGGGCTCAGCGGAGCCCCATTTTTTTGCCTTTTACGACACCCACAACACCTCTCCCCCCTACTCTGTCGCAATCTCCACCCCTTGTCGCAACAACTTCGACAAGAATCAGGCTATTTTCTTGGAATCAGCCCAAAATCCCCGTACCTTTGCATCAGTTATTTGATTCATACGTTAGTAGTTTTCTTTTTGCATATTTGTTTTAGGTTATTTGGTTAGTAATGTAGCATACAGGGTTCGCTGAGATGATCTGAACCCCGAAAGTTAGACAAAAAACTTTCGGGGTTTATTATGTCAAAAAGAAAGAAACATGGTTTGGCAGAATGTTTGAAGTACATGCATATGATTGAAGAAGGAATATCCATTCATTCTA
>JAEEGG010001822.1_pt1 | contig 56541 bp, 53 predicted proteins | sample 9134161 | NCBI WGS metagenome assembly JAEEGG01 (sample SAMN16246543, study PRJNA631951) | gut metagenome | biome: gut microbiome; feature: rumen; material: CR-attached | host: Bos | place: Iran: Karaj | collected 2018-10 | reverse complement strand
CGGGCTGTAGTCATCACTTGTTCCTCAGTCTCTGCAGAGCAAGGGCCTGCAATCACGAAGGGACGTTCATTGTCACTCGGTAAATTCAATGGTGCTAATTCCAGTTCCATAATTATATTGCTTTTGATATTTCATATCGAGTTTGCTAACGTTCAGCATAGCTCAAGCAAGCTTGGCTTTGCTCTCACTTATTCGCAACCTTTTGATTCTTTCTAATGCTTGCTTGATTTTCTCTTCCTTGGCACAGAGGGAGATGCGGATGTAACGCTTGCCGTTGGAGCCGAAGATGAAGCCTGGGGTGATGAAGACACGGGCCTCGTGGAGTACCTTCTCCGTGAGATCCTCGACATCGGCATACTGCTCAGGGATCTTTCCCCAGAGGAACATACCCACCTGATCCTTATCGTAGGTACAACCCAGCACATCCATGATCTGCTCTGCCCACTGACGACGACGGCTATAGGTCTCGATATTCGCCTCACGATGCCAAGCTTCATCATTCTTAAGTGCCTCAGCAGCAGCGAGTTGAATACCACGGAACGTACCGCTATCCACATTGCTCTTGATCTTCATGATCCACTGGATGAACTGGGCGTTGGCGAGACACATACCTACACGCCAACCTGGCATGTTATGCGACTTCGACATCGAGTTAAACTCGATACAGCAGTCCTTCGCACCAGGTACCTGAAGAATACTCAGATGCTCCTCGCTCAGGATAAACGAATAGGGATTATCGTTCACCACCACGATGCCATGATCCTTGGCAAACTTCACCAAACGCTCGTAGGTCTCACGACGTGCACGACCACCCGTCGGCATGTTGGGATAGTTGGTCCACATGAGTTTCACCTTCGAGAGATCCATCTTCTCCAGTTCCTCGAAATCAGGCTGCCACCCGTTGTCCTCGCGCAGATTGTAGTTCACAATCTTAGCGCCTAAGATCTTAGACAAGGAGGTATAGGTGGGATAGCCAGGATTGGGCACCAGCACCTCGTCGCCAGGATTCATGAAGGCGAGGGTGACATGCAGGATACCTTCCTTTGAACCGATGAGAGGCAGCACCTCCGTCTTACCATCCAGTTCGACGCCATACCAACGCTTGTAGAAATCAGCCATCGCCATACGCAGCTCTGGTGTTCCCACAGTCATCTGATAGCCGTGTGCATCAGGCAGTTTGGCTACCTCACACAGTTTGTTGATGGTTTGCTCAGAAGGGGGCATATCAGGACTGCCGATCGCAAGACTGATGATATCCTTGCCCTCTGCATTCATCTGGGCCACTTCTTTCAGCTTGCGACTGAAGTAGTACTCCTGAACTAAACTTAATCTCTCTGCTGGTTCAATTTGTCTGTTTGCCATCTTTATATTCTCCTAAAATCTTTAAATCTTTGGTTAATGGGATAATCGCATCAATCGACTGACGATAGCGGGTGAGGTCATCGTACATCACATCGACGTAGAACAGATACTCCCACTCCTTGCCGATGATTGGCAGCGACTGAATCTTCGTGAGATTGATGTGATAGAATGATAGGATCGCCAATACATGCGAGAGTGAACCTTCCTCATGAGGCAGCGAGAAGACGATGCTCGACTTGTTAGCCTCTGTCAATGGGCGCAGCATATCGGCCTTGTTGGGATTCGACACCACGAGGAAACGGGTGAAGTTGTGTTTGTTGTCCTCGATATGATCCTCCAGCACCTTCAGACCATAAAACCTCGCAGCTTCTGCATGACAGATGGCAGCCCAGCCTTTCTTCTGTCCCTCAGCAATCATCTTAGCCGAACCAGCCGTATCCTCAGCCTCCACATTCTTCAGCTGGGGGTGCTGGGCCAGGAACTGACGGCACTGCATCAGGGCTACAGGATGAGAATGGACTTCTGTGATGGTGTCCCAATCATCCTCAGGCAGACAGCAGATGCTGTGGGTGATGTGCAGCTTGTGCTCCCCTACTACGCTGGTACCACTGTCGCGCAACAGCTCATAGTTATGCAGCAGACTACCTGCTATCGTATTCTCGATGGCAAGCATGCCGATAGCTGTGGGATCCTTCTTGATGTTCTCAAAGACCTGTTCGAAGGTAGAGCAGCAAATCAACTGTATCTGTTCTCCTTCGAAATACAGGTGTGCCGCAATATCGTGGAACGACCCGATCAGTCCTTGAATGGCGATTCTCTTCATATTCTCCTTTTTACTTTTTTACCTTTTAAATAAAAGCTCCGCTTTCACCTTTTCGTGAAGCGGAGCCTTATTTTATTCTTCAAATTTTCAATCTCAAATTTTACTTACGGCAAACCGCTTCACAATTGCTTGCAAAGTAAAAGTAATAACCGTAAAAGTATGCATTCGACATTGACATATTCTCTAATTTTTGTTTTATCGGGTGCAAAAATATCACTTTTCCACGAAATAAACAAATATTTTGCAAGAAAAATGGCTTTTTCGCTTACATTTTTTCATTTGGGCGCTATCAGAAGGGCCTTCAGATCGATAATATTGGGCATAGCTGCATCTATCTTTGCCTCTGAGGCATCATGGACATGCAGATTAGCTGGCATCGGCTCACAGGCTGCAGCCAAAGCCACATCGTCAGGATCATCGGCATAGGAGTGGATCTCCCATTCCGGATGCACAAGTGCCATCAACAACGAGAACTGACCTCTGCCAGCATGAATCACGGATACACTGTTGGTAGTAGCATCCTCCAACTGATAGCCGTCTATCCATTGGCTGAAATCATCATATTGCTTCAGCATCTTTCGTGTCTCTTTCTCTATACCTATTCCTTTATAGATATGCTTGTCGATAATATAGTCATGGAAGTAATGAGTATTCTCGATCTGACGACGGAGTTGTTCGTAACGGTTCATATAGAGATGCTGAATACGTTTGGTAATCGTCAGTTCAGTGTCACCATACTCCCCTAACCGCTCTGCAGGAATACGTTCGCCAATCAACATATCCACTTGTCCACGAGCAGCGAAGCCACTTCCTTTAGGCATCACATGACCTGTGCCGTGAATATACAGCGGCAGAATGTCAGCACCCAGTTTCCTGGCCAGATAGAACGCCCCTTTATGGAAACGCTTAACGCCTTCGTTGCTCCTCAGACCTTCTGGGAATATCACCACGTTATAACCGTCAGCTACAGCCTGAGCCACCTGTTCCTCCATATTCTCTACAGAGTTCCTAGCATTCATAAAGCGCGATACCTTAAACATCGTCTTTACGAAACGGTTTCGCCACACTCTGTCGCCAGCCATCACTAGGATATGAGGACTCAGCGAGAGAATATAGATCGGATCAAGCATCGACTGATGGTTACAGATAATGATCGAGCCCTTATCGAACTTCTCTCCCACCTCATTATGGATGTGGAACTTGACCCCCCAGATGTGGTTCACATCTACATGCATGGTATGATGGATCACCCGATGGAACCAAGCTTCCTTCTTCTTGTTCTTGTCAGGTTGGCACTTCACCACCAGCCCCAAGACACTACCATACAACAGTTCCGCAAGATACACGACAGCACAATAGGTAATACGAATGATCTGCTCTATCGTCACAGGACTTCTGCGGATCTTATGATTGGTCTTCGTGAGCCATCCGAAGATAAACGGCGGAATCACCCAGGCCATCAAGACTACCGTAAACATACCCACAATCGTCACCTCTGCCAAAGAATGAAGAGCAGGATGCTTTGCCACAATCAGAGAACCCATACCGATAAACATGATCAAGGCAGAGATCACGATACTGTTCTTATAGGAAGGCAACAATTTCTTGCGATAGGCATATTCATTAATCAGACCATCGGTAATAAAAATGGTATAATCGTCACCTTGTCCGAAGATAAAGGTAGCCAGAATCACATTGACAATATTGAACTGCATGCCGAAGAGCGTCATGATACCCAGGATCCAAATCCAACCGATAGCCATCGGCAGGAATGCCAAGAGACTCAACTCCAGTCGTCCGAACGATAACCACAGGAAGATGAAGACGATGAATCCGCAGGCAAAACCGATATAGTTGAAGTTGTCGGAAAGCGTACTGGCCACAGCACCGTTCATCCTGACAAAGTCGAAAGAAAAGCCTTTCGATCCCAATGCCTCATTCAGAGCCGACTCCAAAGAAACCATATCCTTGCCATTGGCATCAATGATGTCAACGACAGCACAACAGCCAGTGTTCTTACTAAAGGAATTATTCAGGAAGAACGAACGGACGGGTTCGAAATACTCAAAGGGCTTTGGCGTATAGTCTTTGGTGATCATCTTCTGAAAACCTTCAAACGCCTCATCGCTAAACCCGAAAGCTGGTGTATTGGCCTGTAGCGCTGTCAAGACCTCTGTCCGATACTGCTTCCAGAAGGCGTTCCATCGTTCTATCCGTCGCTGCTGTTCCGCCTCAGAACAGATGAGGTTCGTGGCATCAGAATAACTGTTCAACGCACCATTCTGCTTGAGCAGATCCAGTAACGGTACCAACTTCGACCTTTCGTCAAGCGCATCATTCCAGTCTGCACCCTCTGTGACGACATACACATTCTTCGTACCATTTAGACCTACCGAGGCGTTCATATCATCCAACAATTCCTTCTGCTGCTTGGTCATATAATTAATATGGTGCATGTTGGTGTCAAACGAAGTGCCCAGACTATAATAGCCGAAGACGAGTGTCAGAATAAAGATCATCCACAACAGCCAGCGATGACGCTCTGGTGAACCTGATGACAGTTTGCCGAAGACGAGACGCTCCTCTCCTACCTCTGCCCTCACCCTAACCAGATGCGGCAGGAACACCAATACAAAGAGAATCGTTCCAACCAGCATCAAAGCCGCAAAGATACCTAAGTCGCGAAGAGCTGGTGCGTCGAGTGGCATCAAGCTGGCGAAAGCACCCACTGTGGTGATATTTCCAATCAGGAGCGGTGCCACCATCTCCTTCAGAATCTCCCTGGCCGTTCCGCCACGACTCGTATGGGCGATAAAGTGCAACGGATAGTTAACGGCGATACCTATGATGATAGAGCCGATACCTATCACAATCAACGAGACATCGCTGCGGATCACAGAGACCAGTCCCATGGCAAACAACCAGCCGAAGGCGATGGAAGCACCTATGAGCAAAAGATTCTTTACTTTCTTGAATGCAAACACCAACAACGTAAGGATCAGGGTGATGGCGATAGTGATGGCCCAATGGCTATCACTCTTGATCTGTTCGGCATTGCCGACAGCGATGACAGGTGCTCCCGTGATAGCTACATCGACATTCGGCACAGCCTTCATTGTCTCGGCAACAATGCTATCTACATATTCCACCAACAAGCTGTTGTTGGCCGACTCCATAGCACCATAAGGAGAAGTCAGCATCGCTACAGCATATTTGTTATCATTGATATAGATGTAACCGTTATCCACCTCTATGGGCAAAGCCGACTGCTGCATCTGCAATCGATCTAACACCGGACTGAAGAGTGCCAACGGATCATTGCCGATATTCGATGTAAAGAAGCCCGAGGCAGGCATCAACATCATCTCTACATCGTTGGACAGTTGATCTTTCGCATAATTCGGCGTCGCCAACAACCGCTCCATACGGACATAATCAGAATCACGAAGCATCACTGGCATATTCTGATAAATGAAGTCCGTAATGCTGGCATACTTCTCGTAATCAATCTGTGTGATGATCTCCTTGATATGTCTCTTCCCTGGCTGGGAATTGATTTTCTGGGCAAAGGAATCAACGGCTTCAGCCAGACGGTCTCTATTTATCTGGCCATCTTTGGTCTTAAACATCGCATAGATGCGTTGTCCGCCAGAGATATCCTGATAGATATTGATAGCCTTCTGCTCATTTCCACTTAATGGCAGGAAGTCGTAGATGTTCTCATTATAGGAGAGCGAGGACATCATCAACAGCAGCGTCATGATCAGCCCCAGCAGAAGTCCTGTAAACAGGGCTTTGCGCTGATGGAGCATGTCATATAGACGTAGAAAGAAGTTCACCATTACAATTGATTATTGACTAAAATATCCAGCCACTTCAGAAATTGTTCTTTCCAACCGATAGCTTCTTTTGTTGTTTTCTTCTCTGACACCCCGAATCCGTGTCCACCCGTATGGTAGTGCTCGTACTGATGAGGGATATGCTGACTCGTTAACGCGGAATCCAAAAGGATGGCATTACGCGGATCCACCACAGGATCGTCGTCGCAGTTCATCAGGAACACAGGCGGACAGTTGACTGGCACATGTCGCTCTACTGATAACGAATCCATCATCTCCCCAGTAGGAGAACCACCCAACAGTCCACGACGGGAACGTTTGTGTGTTGCAGGATGCGTCATAGAGACTACAGGATACATCGGTGCCACGAAATAAGGTGCCTGAGAGGTTCCAGCCAACTGCTCTGTAGCATGCATCACCAGATGGCCACCTGCAGAGAACCCCATACACCCGATACGATCCGTCCTGACCCCATATTCTGCAGCATGACTTCTCACATGATCGAGCGCCTTGCACAAATCGTTAAAGCCTTCTGGAAAACGTCGCTTTTTCAGATACACATGGAAGGTGAACGATGCCCAGCCCCCATGACTGTACTCTACCACAAAGGCAGCGATACCATTATCACAAAGCCATTGTGCCACCTCGTCGCCCTCACCCTGCTTATCCAACCAGAAATAACTGCCACCAGGACAGACGATCACGCCTGTCCCCGTGGGATTCTCCTTGGGGATGAAAGCCCTGAACCGATAGGCATACGAAGAGATACCTACCAGCAGAATAATGAGTGCGACTATGAACCTATGTTTCATTCTGAGCAACGATCTATATCCACATACAGTCTTCTGAAGAAGTCTCTTTCAGTCTCACCGAGTTTCTCGAGCATATCACCCAGATCATCAAATGTCAGACCCTCGTCATTACGCTTCTTCAACATTTTCGATGACTGATAGGAGAACTCTCTCCACTTGTCGCCGATCTGCGTCATCTCAGCAGAATAGTTGTTCATGAAGTCCAGTCCCGTCTTTTCCGCCGCCTCCTGAAGGAACGCACCGTACACATAACGGAAACCGGCTCCGCCAGTACCTGTCTCTTCCAACATACGGATGATCTGCGCCAGATTCAGCAATGCCTTCTTTCGACCCATGGTCTTCTCCCAAGTCCTGATCTTCTTCGACAGATAGATGATACCGTTCGTACCAGCGAAAGGTATGAATTTAGGCTGGAAGGCCATATGCTTACAGTTCTTCTTAATGGCTTTCAGGATTAGCGGTTTCAAATCGGGTATCACCTCCGGCATCTGCTTGATCCAATACATTTGTCCCATCAAGGGATAGGTGCCCTTGGTGAAACGCACCTTCTTCAGATCCTTTGTGCTAAGTGTCACTTTCTCGATCGTGACGGGATCCAGTACACTATACACACCTGTCTCTTCATCTTTTCCTACGATACAGATATTGTGACCATTAAAGTGCACACGATACTCGATCGGATAATACGGCAGGTAATAGATACCAACCACACAGCCTACTGGGGTCTTCTGGCCTAGCAGCACCTCGTCTAACTTCTTCATCGCACGGTCCTTACTCAGGAAACGACGCATCTCAGACTTGATACCAAACAGTTTGGTGATACGCTTAAAGAGTAAACCTGGGAAAGTGCGGAATGCTGTCATCGGCATACCACCCGCTTTCACGAAGGGCAAATGCACAAAGAACAGACCACTGGACAAGCCAAAGGCCATGGGTTCTGACACTTCTACGCCATAATATCTCAACAGATTAGAGATCGTTCCATTCTCACAATGGGCCGCAGGCTTATGTTGTAATTGCAATTCCATCCTTCTTATTTTTCAGGGAATGTTTTTAGTTCTTCTACTGTCATTCGGAGGGCTTCTGCATAAGCACTGAGAGTCTTCTCATCAAGATTGGCAAAAGCCTCAGGATCAGACATGTGCTTGCGAACCTTACGCTTGGGGATATCGGCATAGTGGGCTAACAACTCTACCGTCATCAGATTCTTGACAGCATAATACTCCAGAAGTGTGGACTCACCTTTCTTGATACGTTCCAACACTTCATCACACTCTTCCTGGACGGCGTCAAGTTGCCACTGGATGGCTTCATTCTTAGCCTCCCAGCCCACACTGTTTACCATCTGGTATTTTCCTTCACTATCAACGGCATAAATCGGGTGCCGCACAGGGGTACCCTCAGTAAACTTCAAATCTTGGGGAACATCTTCTACTTTCATGCTTCCAACACCTGATACTGTAGCGACATCTTCACTGACTCACCCGCCTCGTCAGAGACGGCGACATCCACACTCAACACATCCTGATTCAACACCTCTTTCGTAAAGGTATAGACTGGCGTATCATTCGGTCCTACAATCTTATTGAACCGGATGGTCTTCACAATAATCAGTTGCAACTGTTTCCCATATTTATCTTCTAGCATCTCCTCGCCCATCTGCATCAGGCAGACACCCGGTGTCACAGGGTTACCTGGGAAATGGGCTTTATAAATGCGATGCTCAGGATTGAACTTCACTTGACACTGGTAACTGTCTTCACACTGTTTCGTGGAAACCACTTCGAAAAAATCGTTGATCAGTTTCATATTTCGTCTTTAATTGGAGTAAATGTATATTTTATCTTAAATCGGATGTTAATCAGGTTGATTTCACCATCAGGCGAGAAAGTAATCTGCCTGCTTCGCTTCAACGCATCCAGTTGCAAAGGTAGTTTAGAAAAAAAGAACGACATATCTGCCTGCAGTACCTTGCGGATGTACCATTTGTCTAAAAACGGAGGTAAATTAGAAAGCTTCGTCTTCTTTCCGTTGTACTCGAAATCAAAGGCTGTCAGTCCGAATTCATTGATGACAGTGCCAATAATCTCCGTCGGCGATTTCATCTTCATCATACAGATACCAGAGAGTTGTTGTGTTCCAACCTCCAACAACAGATCATACTGCCTGATCTTTGTAGTATCTGTGACAACAGTGTCAACTACAACAGAGTCAGCCAAAACGATCTCCTCCTGAGCTATACATGGCAACTGGAAGAGCAGTAGTAACAGACTAATTAACCTTAAAGAAGCTCTCATTAATATTTGTATTCACTTTGGGAGACAGCAGTTTGACCAGGGTATATTCACCCGACTTCTCTATCATCTTGATGGTCTCCACCATTGTCAGTGCAGGATTGAAATACACCTCAATGGCAGCATATACCTGTTTCACCTCTTTCTTCTTCGGCAACATCTTGGCGAAATACACATCATCCTGTTTGTATAACGTCACATCAAAGTCAGCCGAGTTCTTGATACCGCCACCAGTAATGGTATTCAGGATGATTGTCGTGATCTGACGAAAGATCTTATTACCCTGGATATCGATATTCTTCGTCTTCTTTGCCGACTTGATCTGCACCTTATCGCCGTTCATGATAAACGTATAGTCATAAGGTGTCGTATATTGCCATCTGATCTTATCCGGCATCTTGAAATACAGAACACCCTTCGACTGCATCTCCTTACTCAGGAGCTTCATCCGCTTAGACTGCACGAAGTCACACTGCAGCGAATGCAGTGCATTCGACGACTGTTCCATCTTCGCCAAAACTTGCTTTTCCTGTTCACTCGTGAGTTTAGTCTGTCCCATCACCGATAGAGCAGACAGACACGTCAATAGTATGAAAAACGATCTCAACATATCTCTACATTTAATAACTATTTCGCTATAAGCACGCATCCAGACAGTATCAGGAATACGCCTATCCATCTGATCATCGGGATCTGCTCATGAAAGAAAATCATCGCAGCAAACATGCCCATCACATAACTCAGACTCACCATCGGGTAAGCCATATTAAGAGGGAAGTTCTTGATGATATACATCCATAACACGGAACCGACGGCAAAACAGATACCACAGCAGAAAAACTGCCAGTTGATCAGCAGTCTGCCGAAGTAACCCCATGAGAAGGAGAAGTCACCTGCCTTCAGGAGTCCATATTTCATCAGCACCTGTCCCCCCGTCAAGAGCATACACTGCAAGAGCGATATGGGCAATAACTTCAGAATCATATTCCTTTCAAGAGTATTAACGCACAATCGCCATTCGTGGTGCAGTTCACAAACAACATTACTGGCATGCCCTGTTTCTTCATCAGGTGGGCAGCAGCATACAACCCTAAAGCCGATACCGTATAGTTCTCACCGAACAACTGTTTATATTGCAGATGCTCCGCCTGCGGAAAGAGCTCGTCCAACACGGGCTGATACAGTCGATCGTTTTCAGGATTCCCGTTCACTCCCGTCATCACCATCTGGATAGTCTCAACTTTGATATTGGCTTTCTCTACCAGTGCTTCCAGTTGTTTACGGATGTTCTGGACCGACTTCATGCGGAAGATACTGACACCAGCCAACTCACAGAGGTTATCTGGCGAGACCTGCTTGTTGAGCATCATCGACATGGCACACTCACCACAGGGCACCATACCTTCTACACCCACATAACCTGTCTTACGAAGCAACTCGTAATACGACTCAACCATCTCATCATGCCCACCCACAAGTGCGTTGGAGATCTGTCCTAAATTGAGCTGCATCCAGGCATCCTTCAAGGCCAGCTCGAAGCTGATGCCACCATGCGAATAGGTGGTGTTATAGCTGTGGGTAGCTGTATAGATGCTAATCGCCGAACTCACGGTGTTATGTGTGGTCTGCATGAAATAAGTGGGACTCAACGACTCCTCACCGTTCTCCACCAGGTCATCCAAAAACTTTTCCGTATAGTTCAGGCTGCCGATACTCGTACCCGTAATAATAGCATCAGGATGGTTGATGCCCGTCTCCTTCAGCACTTTCAACGAGGTCACGATAGCACGTTTCATGATGTTACCCATTCGTCGTGCCTCATTGGGGGCGATATACTCACGGAACGCAGGGTTCACAGCTTTCACAAAAGGCTCGTGATACACTATCGGCTGCTCCATCCACTCCTCAGAGAGAGGGGTTTGGATAGATATCTGTTCTGCTGCTTGGATATATACTTTTCCCATCATTCATTCACTTTAGAGAAGATCAATGAGGAATCATTGCCGCCAAAACCGAACGCATTACTAAGGACATGCTGGATCCGTGGATGCGCCACCTGTCCTGTAACAGGCAGGATACCCTGTTCCATCGGCGTTTTCCAATTGATATTTTTCGGTAAAAACTGGTGCTCAAGAGCCAAGAGGCAGAACACAGCCTCAATACTACCTGATGCGCTGGTGGTGTGACCTGTAAACGACTTGGTAGAGGATACTGGGGGATAGTGCTCACCAAAGACACGTATGATTGCCTTACCCTCCGACTCGTCGTTGTTGGTCGTACCCGTGCCGTGGGCATTGATATACTGGATATCCTCAGGTTTCAGACCAGCTGTCTCTAAAGCGGCTGTCATCGACAGATAAGCCCCTTCTCCCTCTGGCGAGGAGGCTGTCTGGTGGAACGCGTCACACTTATTGGCATAGCCACTCAGCACAAACTTCGGCTTCAGACCGCGATGCTGTACTGATGCCGCTGTCTCCATCACCAGATAGGCAGCACCCTCTCCGAGATTCAAGCCTGCCCGATCCCTGTCAAAAGGTCTGCAGGGTTCGTGATCCAAGATCATCAACGCATTAAAGCCATTCAGATGGAAAAGCGACAGGCACTCTGCACCGCCTACCACCACGATATCCGCCAAGCCACAGCGCAACATATTCGCTCCTGTGATGATGGCATTGGTGGCTGATGAACACGCCGTAGAGAGTGTCGCCATCGAAGCGAAATCGCCAAGACCTTCTGCTATCATCTCCGTACACGACGCACAGTTATACGTGGCAATCTCAGCAATTTCCTGTCCACAATTAGACTCTTGGGCATGCACCTGTTCTCTTCGCTCCATCCCACCAACGGTCGTACCCGAGATAAAATGCACTTCATCCAAAGACTGTCCATCAAGGTGGGCGTCGTGCAGGGCTTCCTTGAGGGCGAGTTTTCCAATCAGGGAGGTACGGGTATAGCTCTGGCTATCCCCTAAACCAAGTCGCTCAGCCATCTCGTCGTTACTCAATTGTACCTCACCTACAGGCAAGTCAGTATGAGTTGACTTCAGATACCTGATGAAACGGATACCCGACCGATTGTCCTGAAGCGACGCCAACGTCTCGGCTTTTCCTATGCCAATCGCTGAGACAACACCAGCTCCTGTTATATAAATCGGCTCCAAAATCATCTTATTTAGTACGGTTAGCCTGAATATAATCTGCCATCACTCTGACAGACACAAACACCTTCTTACCGTCCTTGGGATCCTGCAGTTTGATACCATATTTTTTCTCTAAGAGCACAATCAACTCCAAGGCATCAATAGAATCCAATCCCAGACCATCGGCACCGAACAGAGGCGCATCCTCATCCAGATCCTCAGGTGTCATATCTTCCAAGTTAAGCGCTTCGATAATTTCTTTCTTAACTTCCAACAATAAAGCTTCCATTTCTTTTCTTTGTTTTAAAATGTTATTATCCTTCTGCCTCAATATTAGTAGAGGCAAGTTTCATACGGGCCTCTGCAATGACCTCCTCACCCACTTTGGTACATACACTCGCCAGTGTCATATCTAACACTTCCATCAGAATATGCACCTCAGTAGTCAGACGTTCATCCAGCAGCGGCTGACGGTAAATCTTCAAATTCTTAATCTCTCCGATATAACCTAACTTGATAGGCCTGTTGTGCAGTAAGTTCACACAACCCATTCTGGCAGCACACGACTGCGCCATATTCTCCACAATACCAGCCGACGAGAGCTTCAATTCATCCAACAAGATGTTATCCTGTCTCACCATCAACTCTGTCACGGCGTCGGTATCATCACAACTCAAGATCTTATCCACCATCATGAATGGCGGGCGCTGAGGAATAAGGGAGGCCATTTCAATCTTTTCTAACTCCATGATTATTTCTATTCTTTCCTTTATTTGGTTATTTGTTTATTTTGCTTTGCATCAAAACTCTCCCCATTGACGACGGATCTCATCCTTATCCACTTCTTCGATCAGGATCTCTGCCAGTGCTTCCACCACTTCCACAGGCACCGCCAGACGCGGGTCTCTGCTGTGAGGATTGATAGCAGGCAGGAAATGGGGCATCTCGCCCTTATAGACCTCCCTCATCCTGGTGCCCTTATTGCCTTCGCCAGTACATGAATACGTGATATTGGCGAGTCGATCGCAGAGTTTCACAAACGGGGCATACGGGGTCTCACGGATACCCTGATAATACTTCTCCCCTGCCCTTTCAGCTCGGGTCCGTCCCTTATCATTGGTAAGGGCATACACGATCTCCGTAGCCATTAACGCCTGCTCCTCTGTCATCTCGTTCCTCGCCAGACGCAACACATCGTTGTACGTCAGACGGGCATCTTCGATGCTGTCGTGATAATAAGCGGCGAAGAACAGCGGCAGCACATCTTCCTCTCTCACACACACCAGATAACCATAATTCCTCACACCCTCCACCACCATGTCAAGGTGGAAACCGTATGGCAGGATGCCTGCATAGGTCTGATTCACGCTCTGATGGAGATCGTGCGCCAGCTGTCGGAAATGCTCTATCTGGCTGGCATATTTCACCAGGTAAGACTGAAATTCTTCCTTATCCATTGTCAATATTCATTTGTCAATATTCATTTTCTGCCTGCAAAATTATAAAAAAAAAGGCGAATATGTGTGATTCGTCCGCAAAAAATTGTATCTTTGCAGCAGATTTATCATATAAAATAAAAGAACAAGACAACAATAACCCTATAAAAAATCCAACAAAAGGCAAATGAGAAAACTATTATTGACTTGCTGCTTGACAGCCTTCTGTGCCTGCAATGCCATGGCACAGGATGCGTACGACCTCTTGTTTGATAACTCAACAACGGACAATCCAACGATGGTCGATTCAATGTTAATTAAAGATTTCCAGCTCGACAATCCTGTCATTAACACCATTATGTCCCGTCGCTCTATTCGTAGTTATATCGACAAACCGGTAGAACATGAAAAACTGGCGGCTATTGTCAAGTGTGGTATCAACGCTCCCAGTGGCAGCAACCGCCAGCCTTGGCAGATTCGTGTGGTAGAGAACCAGGAGCTACTTGCTCAGGTGAACGAGGTATTCAAGAAAGAGTTCGCCAGACAGATACTTCGCGATAGGAATTTCAAAAACATGTTCCGCAACGCGCCAAATATTATTTTAATATGTACGCCTGCGAATGGCGGAGGTGAGATCGATGCAGGTATGCTAGGTCAGAACATCATGTTGGCAGCTCAGTCGATTGGTCTCGGTACCTGCTGTCTCGGAGGTATCGTGCGTTTCATCCAGACCAATCCCAAGATCGAGTTCTTCCGCGAAGCACTATGTATCCCTATTGATTATAAGATCAACTACATTATTGCCGTCGGCTATCCTGACGAGACACCTGAGGCAAAACCACGCGATCCCAGCAAAGTTGTATTCATCGACTAACACTGCATTGACTTATATCAAAAATCGACTATCATCGCACGCAAATCTATCAAAAAATGATGATTGATTGCTCAAATAGCACTACTTTTGCACTCGATTTTAAATCAAACAATAAAAAAGGAAAAGAATTAAAATTCGTATGATTATGAAAAAGATGATGATGATCGCTGCCATGATGGTAGCAACATTGAGTGCAAACGCACAGAATGAGGTTGGTCAGTGGACTCTGATGCCAAAGATTGGTATCAACATCTCTAGTGTTACTGGTGATACTAATGCAGGTTACGACAAGAAGGCAAAGGTAGGTCTCGTAGCTGGTGCTGAGTTTGAAGTTGGTCTTACAGAGAAATTTGGCCTTGATTTTGGTCTTCTGTATTCTATGGAGGGTTGCAAAGTAAAGGGTGGCAATCAGACTGTTAGTATGAATCTTGACTACCTCAACATCCCCATCTTGGCTCAGTACTATCTTGCAAAGGGTTTTGCCATCAAGGGAGGTCTTCAGCCTGCATTTAATGTACGCCACAAGGCCGGTGGTGATGCTGATTACACGATAGATGGTATTAACAGTTTCAACTTATCTATTCCTGTAGGTTTGTCTTATGAGTTTAGTAATTTTGTGATTGATGCTCGTTACAACATCGGTCTGACTAAGATCATCAAGGATGCAGATCAGGGTCGCAACAGCACCTTCGCTATTACTCTGGGTTACAAGATTCCCCTCAACAAATAAAATATAATACATTAAAAAAAACCGCACCTGAATGGATGCGGTTTTTTTTATGGATTAATTTCTATGACACTATAAGATATTCAGGAAAAGGGTGATGATGCCTGTATTGATCAGATCGGCGAACATCGCACCGATGATAGGAACGATGAGGAAAGGTTTGACGGTATAGCGGTACTTATAGCATACAGCACTCATGTTCGCCATCGCATTGGGAGTGGCACCAAGACCGAAGCCACATATGCCAGCACACAACACGGCAGCATCATAATTGCGACCTAACAAAGGGAAGGCTACAAAGTAAGCAAATAGTGCCATCATCAGCACTTGGGATACCAAGATGACGATTAAGGGAAGGGCCAAGCTCTGTAGTTCCCAAAGCTTCAGGGAAACCATCGCCATACCAAGGAACATAGACAGGCAGATGTTGCCTACACTGATAATTCGCTCCATATCAAGCAGTTTTTCTGCCTTTTCCCATTTACCTTCATCCTTGTATTTGACGAATCCGATAGTGTTACGAACAATGGCGGCAAGGATCAAAGCACCGAAATAGGTTGGGAATGTAACACCTGTCTTTGCCAACAACCAACTCAACAGGGTGCCACCACCCATAACCAGGATAATGCAATAAGTAGCCTTAGCATACTGCTGGAACTCCTGTTCGTTCGTACTGACACGCTTGGTACGACCTGTTGGCGAAGCCTCGTCACTCTCGATACCAGCCATGGCAGGATCAATCTCTTCATCCTGTGGTTGCATCTGTTCATGCGTCAGTTTCGTGCGGATAATCCGCTCTGCCAATGGACCGCCTATCATTGAACCGGCAATCAGACCAAAGGTAGCAGCTGCCATACCAATTGTTCCTGCGCCATGCAGGCCCATGCCCTCCAAAACGCTAGCAAATCCGCCTGCCGTACCGTGTCCGCCTGTCATGGATATACTACCAGCAGCCATACCTATCAAAGGATCAACTCCCATGAGTTTGGTAATGCCCAGTGGCATGATGTTCTGCATAGCAATAATGACAACCAACAGGACCAGCATGATGATTAAAAGTTTGCCACCTTGCTTTAATACTTTTAGGTCGCTTTGGAAACCAACGCTGGTAAAGAATGCCAGCATAAAAGCGGACCTCAATGTACCATTGAAGGATACCTCAACATTGAACCAGCCATATAATATCAGGGTGATCAATGAAAAGATGATACCACCGCTTACTGGCGACGGCACACAGAATTTCTGGAGAAAAGCAACCTTTCGCGTTAAAACCATACCGACGAGGAGGGCTAAAGCGCCAACGCCGGCAGTCTGTATCATATCCAGTTCAATACTTACCATACTCACTATCTTGCTATCGTTAGAATCTATATTGCAACTTAATATTGGCAGCATGTCTGTTTACTGCCACATCACTATAGACGGCATCAAACATATCATGCCAATCAACCCCTAAATTCCATCTTTTTCCAAATTGCTTGTTCACTGAGAGACATCCATACACAGGTTCACCAGTTTCTTCGCGTGTTGGTGAATTTTTAGTATAATAAACCACCTGCAGTCCTATCTGCCACGCATGAGGAAGATAAGCAGTGGGAGCCAATCGGAATGAAGCATAGGTCCCGCTCTTAGCTATATACAGATTTGATCCTCCTGTCAGGCTCAACCAATTCGTTTTCCAATAAGCCGACACACCCAGTTTGGTAAAATTCTCGTCATCTTCAACGATATAATAACTCGCCTCCGTCTGAACCGTCAATTTCTGCTTACTATAGGCATAAGCCAGCTTCATCTGGTTAATGGTCTGTTCCTCCTGCAGTTTATTGGAAGGTTCATAGAATTTGCGATAATAGCCCAGCAGGATCTGATTCCGGTTATCAGGCACAAAGATGATACAGGCATTCGCATTGTCACGGGTGTCAGAATGCTTTTGAATGATGCCTGAATCCGTCATCTTGTAGTGATAAAACATCACACGATTACCCACAGTAAACCTCCACTTTGGCAAGGTATAGGTAAACTGCAGATAGACATCAGTGTTGAAGGTATTCGAACTCCAATCCGCATTCTTTTGCCTGGTCATGAGGAAATCACCCTCAACACCCAGCATCATCGACAGCCGTTTGGAAAACAAAGGCGTATTCAGTTCCACTATATACAATGGCAGTTTCTTGGAGTAGCTCCAATCACTGTAATACTGATAACCACCCACGATGAGCAGTTCTGTACCCAGGTCGTTGAAGGTATGGAAATATCGCGCCCTACCCATCACTTTACGCGACGTACCAGAAGGTTGGCCAAGATACTGCTGAGTGAAATAGGTCAACAGCCTGTTCCTGTCGTCAAAACGGTTCGTCATGTGAAGTGTCAGATACTCCTCATTCCCATCGTTATGACGATAAGACGCATTGGCATAGAGATCGGTGCTTTTACTACCTAATAAAACATTTGCAGATCCAATACCTTCTACCTTCTTTCCAAAGTCTCCTTGTGCTTCCACAAAACCTTTCAGCGCATCAGGCATCTTCATGTTTATATCCAGTACCCTGTTCGTCCCGATAGTTCCCTTCGCAACACCCGTATTGTCACAGACTTGAATCTTAGCGATATCCTTGGCTTTCATCTGACTTAAGATCAACCTCGTGTCACCATTCATCGGACAGTTGTCGATGCGGAGGTTATAATTGGAAATGACATCCTCATAACCGGCAATCATCAGATCTGGCACCATCTGCAGGATATCCATCAGCGACTCTTCACCCGTCAGTTCCATCCGCTGAGGGTATATCATCGTCCTGTCTGCCTTCATCTCTATAATGGGCAAATCACCCTCTGCGAACATAGAAACAGAGAAGAGCCATAAGCTGGTCAATATGAGAAGATACCGATGCATATTTATAGTTCTGATGATTTTTTGCAAAAATACGAAATTATCTGATTTCTTGTATCATTCTAAATGTTAATAAAATATAATTATCTCGCGTTCATTGTTTAATAAAAGAAGTTTATTCGTACATTTGTCTTCTAAAACTATAACTATGTGATCATCATGAGAAGAGCAACAGACAGAAAAAGCTCCAAGACAAAGAGATTCGTCATACTGACGGTGGTAGCCATGATGGTGGTGATGCTGGCCCTGACTTTCCTGCTATGCTGCTATATCCTGAAGGCAGAGAGCCATGTGCGATGTGTGTCAATTCTGAACGTAGCGTCAGAACGGGTCGCCAAGACCATCAGCGGCATGGAAATGAATGCCATGAACGTGTTCGACGAGGTTCAGAAGCATCTGGATTCTCCTGAGGCTGTGATTGCTGCCTTGAAAGGCAAGACGACTCTGAACCCCGATATCAAAGGTTATTTTGCAGCTTTTGAGCCCGACTATTTCCCCCAAAGAGGCAAATGGTTTCAGCCTTACATCTACAAGGCCGAAGACTTCAGTCAGTACGTGGAGACTCAGGTGGGATCTGGCTCAGAGGACTATACGAAGTCTGAATTATATGCACGTGCCAAGGAACGGGGCACAAGTTTCTGGTCAGAGCCCTACTATTATTACGACGGCTCAGACATGAGCGGACATTACTGTTCCTTTATGACACCCCTCTACGACGCAGATGGGAAACTGGCTTGCATCTGCGGTGCCGACATGACGTTTGAATGGCTGACCAAGGAATTGAAGCAGATCGACTATACCAGCAAGCAGAACGACCAGCTGAACAGATACCTGCTGGAAAAGGAGCCCGATTTCTATACCGTGGTAATGAACAACGACGGCACATGTATCGCCCACCCTGAAGGAAAGGGGCTGCTTCTGAAGGATAAACAAGTGATCAATGATCTGAAACAGCATAAGAGCGGTACCGTGGAGATGATCGTAGGTGGCAAGCCTGTCACCGTCTATTACGGACCAATTAAAAATATCGACTGGTCAGTGGCTGTGGTAGTGCCGGCCCAGGACATCCCGCAGCCAGTGATTCTGGCAGGTTTGATGCTGCTCGTAGTGGCAGTACTGGGTATGATTTTAATATTTAAACTTGTGACAATATGAAAAAGACAACCAAGACATATGGTTTTATTATACTGACGGTAGCGGCCGTGATGCTGGTGATGCTGACGCTGTGCTTCCTGGCATGCCGTTATACCATGAAAGCAGAGACCCATGTGCGTTATGTGGGTATTATGGATGTGGCATCGGAGAAGATTGCCAAAACCATCAGTGGTATGGAGATGAATGCGATGAACGTTTTCGATGAAGTAGAGAAGCACCTCGAATCGCCAGATGCCGTGATTGCAGCCTTGCATAGCAAGACGAGTCTGAACCCCGATGTGAACGGCTATTTCGCAGCCTTTGAGCCCAACTACTTCCCTGAGAAAGGCAGATGGTTTGAACCTTACGTACACAAGGCCGAAAACAGCAATCAGTTCGTGATGAGTCAGGTGGGATCGGCCAGACATGACTATACGAAATCAGACTGGTACGTGCGCGCCATGGAACGGAGCATGAGTTTCTGGTCGGATCCGTACTATTATTACGACGGCACAAGTATCAGCGGCCACTACTGCACCTTTGTGGAGCCTCTCTACGACGCAGAAGGAAAGCTGGTATGCGTGTGTGGTGCAGACATGACGTTTGAGTGGCTGAGCAAGGAACTGAAACAAATCGACTACGCCAGTAAGCAGGATGACCTTCTGAACAGATACCTATTAAATAAAGATCTGGACTTCTTTACGGTGGTGTTGAACGACGACGGCACCTGTCTCACCCACCCCGAAGGGAAGGGCGTATCGATGAAGGACGAACACGTGATCAGCGACCTGCAGCAGCGAAAGAGTGGTAAGGTTAAGATGATTGTTGGCGGCAAGTCGGCTACTGTCTATTATGGACCTATCAGGAATATTGAGTGGGCAGTAGCAGTCATCGTGCCGGATCAGAACGTACAACAGCCTGTCATCATGGCAGGCGTAACACTGCTTACTGTGGTGGTGCTGGGTCTGATTGTGATTTGGATGTTGTTAAAACGGAAGAGCTATGCTGAAGAATCTTAGGAATATGGCACGCTCGACGCTAAAGCTGAACATGATGGTCATCTGCCAAACGGTACTGTTGCTCGCGGTGACCTTAGGTGTGATGCTTTATTTCTCGCGGCAGGTACTGAAAGAGGAGGCAATCTACGATGCCGAGGATACGCTTGCAGGGACGGTGCAGCAGATTGACAATGTACTGCAGAGTATTGAGCAGACCACAGAAAACATCTATCAGGACCTGGCGGGACATCTCGATGAGCCTGAGCGCATGGAGACCTATTGCCGCCAGGTGGTGGAGTGTAACCCATATGTCGTTGGCTGCGCCATTGTATTCCAACCCTATTTCTATAAGGATTGTGAATTGTTTATGGCCTACATACACCGTGAGGGCGACAATCTGGTGTCGTCAGATAACTTCGGCCCCAAGCCCTATACCGAACAGATCTGGTATACGAAGCCGATGGCAGCACAACGCGCTGGCTGGACCGACCCCTTTGACGATGAGAACATCAAAGGCGGGTCGCTCACAACCTTCTGTCTACCAATCTTTGCATCCACAAAAAACAATGAGAGAAGCAGATGTGTGGGGGTACTGGCAGTAGATCTCTCTACCAGCCTGCTTTCCCATATAGTGCTGTCGGCTCAGTCGTCACCCAACAGCTATAGTGTGCTGTTAGGCGGCAATGGCAGGTATATGATTCACCCCGACACCAAGAAGATGTCGCAAAAGACTGTGTTCTCAGTTATCGAGGAAGAGGCAGAGCCCACTGTAAAGGAAGCGGGCGAGGCGATGATGGCGGGCGAGACCGGCTATAAGGCCTTCGAGATGGATGGTAAAGACTGGTATGTGTTCTACAAGCCTTTCGCACATCATCATTTCTCAGATATTCCCATCGAGCCCATGAAATGGAGCGTCGGAGAAGTATGTCCTAAATCGGATATTTTCGGCACCTACAACAAACTGCTCTATATTGTGGTGGGTATAGGTATCCTCGGACTGCTGGTATTCTTACTGCTCTGCCATGTATTCATAAAGAGACAGCTGCAACCCCTCCGCCAGCTTAGACTGGCAGCACAGCGCATTGCAGATGGAAACTATAGCGAGCCCATGCCACGTACCGACCGAAACGACGAGATTGGAGAACTGCAGGAGCGATTCCGGAAGATGCAGCAGTCGGTTGTGGCATATATAAACAAGGAGGAACAGCTGAAAGCCTCGTTGCAGAACCAAGGTCAGATTCTTCAGAAGACCAGCGGACAGGCCATCGAGAACGATAAGGTGAAGACAGCCTTCCTGCACTATATCTCGAACCAGATGATCGTGCCAGGCGACCTGATCGACAAGAGTGTCACGAAAATCTGCAATAACTACCCCGACATCAGTCTGGAAGAGATAGAGCAAGAGATGAACACCATCAAGAAGCAGAGTTCAACGATCCTGAACCTGCTTGGACACATTATCCAGACCATACAGATAGAATCAGGAAAGGAGGAGCGCCATGAGTAAGACCAGCAAGAAACTTTCCAGGAGACTCAGTCTCGGCATTACCCTGTTGGCAGTGCCTATCTTCATCGGCACATTGGGTATTCTCTTCTTGCAGTCGCGCCGTCTCATCCGGCTGGAGGCGATGGAGCGTACGAACAGTATTCTCAACAAAACGATGCTCGACGTGAGACATTTCATGAATTCTATAGAGGTCTCAACGGATGCCAATGCATGGCTCCTAGAGGAGAACCTGACATCAGACTCGATAGAGTCAATCTCGCGCCGCATCATGAAGATGAATCCCAATATCCTCAGCTTCTCCGTGAGTACTGAGCCTGAGGTGCTGCCTCAGTTCGGGCCTCACTTCTCTGTCTATACTGTTAGAGATGCAAATACGATCAACTCCTATCGGGAGACAGAATATGCGTATTATGACAAACTATGGTATAAGACTGCACTGAAAGGTGAGCCCTGTTGGGTGGAGCCTTTCGGTGAACATACGGAGGGAACGATCGACTATCATGAGGCAGTGGCTTCCTATTGCCGTCCACTCCATACAGCTGACGGCAAGATAGCGGGTGTCATCTCCGCAGACTTCTCTTTCAGTCTGCTGGCAAAAGCCATCAATGAAGCCGAGCACCCTTATCCTGACATGTACTTCATTCTTGTAGGCAAAAACGGACGTTTCTTCATCCATCCCGATGATACGAAACTCTTCCGCAAGACCATCTTCTCAGACACCGACCCGCATGAGAATACCGATATCATTGCCTTAGGACATGAGTTAGCTAACGGCAAACAGGGAACGAGGCACGCCACCATCGACGGACAGTTCTGTCACGTGAGCTTCCGCCCCGTACCTGGTACAGACTGGAGTTTGGCCTTGGTCTGTCCTGTCAGCGAGATCCTGACAGACTATAACCTGTTGGCTTATGTTGTCGGTCTGATAATCATCATCGGCCTGATGCTGATCTTGTGGCTAACCCAGAAAGTGGTGAGACAGACCACCAGTCCAGTGATAAACCTGCTGAACATAACACAACAAATCACTGAAGGCAACTACGATGAGACTATCCCCTACTCTAATGAGCCCGACACCTTTGGAAAACTGCAGAACAGCTTTGCTAAGATGCAAGAATCGCTCCATGAGCACATGCGTGACATTGAGGAGACTACCAAGCAGCTTAGACTGCACAACAGAAAGCAGGAAGACACCATCGACCAGGTGGAATCGGCAGCGAAGGAGAAGGAGTCGTTCATCAGACACATATCTCATCAGGTGCGTACACCACTGAACATCATCATGGGTTATGCCAGCGTCATCTACGAAAGTGTGAAGGCCAGACACACAGAGCCTGAAACCCCTAACCAGTTTGAGGAGGATAATCTGAACGAGATCAGAGCAGCCTTGTTGAACAATGCCGTTATCCTGAAGCGAATGGTGCTGATGCTCTACGACAGTTCAGAGAGCGGTGCCTCGGCGGAGAAAAAGTGCAAGCGGACCAGTGAAATCTCGTGCAACCAGATTGCTCGCGAGAGTATCAGTTATGTAAAGGTGCATAATCCAGGTGTCAGGATCAGGTTTGAGACCACCGTATCCGATTCGGTTTTCATCCTCACTAACCAAGTCTATCTGACGCGTACCATCCGAGAGCTGATATATAATGCTGTCAAGCACTCTGACAAGAAGCATATCCAGATGCGCGTGGTGGATACTCAAGAACAAATGCTGTTTATCGTTGAGGATACTGGCCCAGGCTTGTCAAAAGATGCCGTACAAATGATCGAGAAGCCTTTCACAAAGATGAACGAGGAATCAGAGGGTCTTGGACTCGGACTACCCCTGTGCAAACGGCATGCCATGACATTAGGAGGTGATCTGGTACTCGACACCAGTTATACAGACGGCTGCCGCTTCATTCTGGAACTGCCCAAATAATTGAAAATAAGAGGAAACAGGTCAGCTTTTCGGCGTAAAGAGCATCAGCCAACGGTAAAGATTACAACCCACAAAATTACCCAATACCTCGCTGAGATAGACAACGAGGACGGTGGGTTGTAGCACTACGTCTGCAGGAGATACGAGGAAATAGAAGGCATCGGCAATGGAGTGGGCAAAACCACAGAGAATGAAGACAGGCACACCCAATACCAAAGGCAGCATCTTTCCCTTGCGAGCAAACTCGACAGCCGTTGTCATAATGAAGCCACAACCAATAGCTAAGAGGAAACAAGCCCAGGACCCTTTCGCCAGACGACCTGCCAGGATCTTGGCAGCAGGCTCCACACAGTCGGGCTGTGCGTAGGCAATGAGCCATGCCGTGAGCAGACAACCTATAATATTTCCGAAAAGTACCGTCAACAACATCGACCAGTCGCCTTGACGACGAATAAAGCCAGCTGTGCCAGTATAGAGTTTCAGACCGTAATAGACCACTGTGGTGAGTCCGAAAGCGAAGAGGACGGCACCAGCCACACCTCCCACACGGAGGTTAACCACACATCCGATGGAGATACAGATACCAGCAAGGATAGCAGGTGTAAAAGTTTTTTGAAACATTTCGTGTCCTAATATTTCATTCGTCAGGTAAGAAGAGGGGATCTTCAGGCATTACCATCACAGGTTTTGTCTTAGCTGCCTTGAGGATATGCTCTGGCACATACTTCTTATCCACCACGAGACGGAACATGAATTCACGGAACCAACGATCTGTCATAATCAGACAGCCCTGTTGTCCCCAGGTAGCACCCCAGGAGTTCTCTACCTTCCACTTACGAGCCTTGCCATTCTCATCGGTATCAACAGCCGTCAGCGTCATGGCGTGGGTAGATCCACTATCGAAGGTGGAGATACGCTGCGCCTTGTCCATATTGAAAGTAGTGCCGAAGAGTGAGCCATAGTCGAAGTTCTCGACATCGGCATAACCACGCTTACGATCCAAGAACTTACCCACATCGTAAGAGCTGTAGAGCTTACGTCCGTCCTTGAGCGAGGCAATAGCCATCTGCTCGATATCGTCCATCGGCAAATTCACATAGCACCAGTTATGACCATCATAGGTATGACGATCATATTCCACCTCATAGGTCTTATAGTAAGGACGACGCGGATCGTTCATCGCCATGATGAAAGTGCCGTTAAGCGGACCACCCACAATCTCCTGATAGAACGACTGGGGGGTATATTGCCTAGCAGGCCCCTTGGCCTTGCCATCCTTATCCTTAAAGGCATAGGTAAACTGCTGCACAGGCGCACCGATGGTGAGCGTCAACATACGGTAGATCTGACCAAGCATCTCAGTCTTGGCTTTCTGGATATCCTTTGTGCTCTTACCCTTCGCCACCATGTCGCGCAGCTGGAGTCCAAACTCACGCAACTTAGAGGAGATGATGGAAGCTGCCTTCGACGTATTATCAGTGGAATATGACTCTGGCATCACTTCTGTAGGCACCAATCCGTACTTCTCTGCCAGGTCGGAGACGCCACAGAAAGTACCGCCATCGTTAATAGGATGGTGGAAGAAGAACTGTACACGCTGATCGTCGATAGGTTTCTTGCCTGTATCGATGACGCCCTGCAGCATCAGGTTCGCCTTCTCCAACTGATCCCAGAAGAAGAGATAGGCTTGGGAAAGCTCCAGCTGCACGGAGTCGCGCTGGGCAAAATTAGAACGCAGCACATTCAGACCGCTGAACATCCAACAACGCCCTGAGGACTGCTGATCGGTAATAGACTGGCGTGGCGTCTCTATATTAAAATAGGTATCGAGCGCACGCGCATTATCACGGTTCTTTGCCAAGGCATCGATGCTGTTGGCAGCGATGGCATTGGAAATAGCCTTATCGGCAGGCGACAAGGGCTGAACATTTTGAATTTCACGGAGCATATCGGGGGTGATACCTCCCGACTGAGCTGTAGTAGTGAAGACCACTACAAACAGGGTTATCAACAAAAAGATATATCGTTTCACAATAAAATCTGATTAAAAATGAATACTTTTTTGCAAATTTAGGCAAAAATAATGAGAAAAATCAGCGAAATCGATATTTTTTTTAAATTTTTTAGATTTTTATGTGCAATATTTAAAAAAAATGCTTATCTTTGCATCGTTATTTAAATCAAACATTAATGTCGAACAAATTAAAATTCGAATGATTATGAAAAAAATTATGATGATCGCTGCCCTGATGGTAGCAGCTGTTTCAGCAAAAGCTCAGTTTGAGCCAGGTACATTCTCACTTCAGCCCAAGGCTGGTTTTGCTCTCACTACAGTAACTGGTGAAGGTACAAGTTTCAAGCCCGGTTTCACAGCAGGTCTCGAGGCTCAGTATCAGATTAACAACTGGTTCGGTCTGTCAGCAGGTGCTCTGTATACCACTGCTGGTTACAAGCTTAAGGACGACGGTGATTACAAATTGAACACTGGTTATGTAAACATCCCTGTGATGGCTAAGTTCTACGTAACTAAGGGTCTCTCTCTGAATGCAGGTCTGCAGCTTGGTTTCATGACCACCGCTAAAGCAAAGAGTCCTGCTGGTGATTCAGACATTAAGGATTGGTGCAACAAGACTGATTTCTCAATTCCCTTGAGCATCGGTTATGAGTTCACAAACGGTATTGCACTCGAGGCTCGTTACAATATTGGTCTTACCAATGTCTTCAAGGACGATGTTATTAACAATTTAGTTGGTACAGTACGTACAGAAGACAACAAGAACTCTATCCTCAGCATCACTGTTGGTTACAAGTTCGCTCTCTAATTATTTAAGATAAAAACTAACTGAAGCCGCACCCGAATGGATGCGGCTTTTTTTGCTCTACAGCCTAGAATTCATTCCCAACGTGGGAATAATTGATTCCCAGGCTGGGAACATTTCATTCCCAACGTGGGAACAATCTACAGCCTTATTTCTTCTTTTTCGTAGAGATATGAATCGTCTTCGTGGATTGGGTGGGCTTGGAAGAAGTACTCTTCGTTGAGGACTTCGTGGTAGAAGTGTTAGAAGTAGAAGTGCCCTTGTAATACTTCAGCGCCTCTGGCATCCAACCCTGGATCTGCTTGATGCGGGTGGCATCAGAGGGGTGATCGCTCAGGAACTCAGACTTCTTGTTGTTGGAGGCAGCTGCCATACGCTGCCAAAAGGCAACGGCAACCTGTGGATCGTAGCCAGCCATAGCAGCAAAGATCAGTCCCATGTGGTCGGCCTCACTCTCGTGGTTACGGGAATAGCTGAGGTTCTTGAAGTTAAAGCCCTGGGCTGCAATTGCCTGAATAATAGAAGAGGTGTTGGAACCCACACCCATACCTCCCAGAACGGCTGCACCGATCTGCATACCATACTGCTGCTTGATCTGCGTGCTCATCTGCTCAGCAGAGTGACGCGCCACAGCGTGTGCAATCTCATGTCCGAGGACGATGGCAAGAGAGGGCTCATCCTGTGTGAGTGGCAGGATGCCTTCATACACACAAATCAGTCCACCAGGCATACACCAGGCATTAGCCTCCTTGTTCTCTACCAGGTTGAAGGTCCATTTGAAGTTCTGTACATCTGCAGCCATGCCATTGGCATTCAGGTAGTTAGTTACAGCGGTAGCAAGGTTCTGCCCCACCCGCTTCACCATAGCAGTGTTAGCGGCATTGGTAGAGAGCTTGGCTGTCTTCATAAACTCCTGATACTGCTGGGTAGAGAGACTGAGCACATCGCCATCGCTCACCATCAGACTCTGTTGACGTCCCGTAATGGGTACAGTCTTCGTAGTGCCGCAGCTCACTAAAAGAGCAGCAGCCAACGACAAAAGAATAGTTTTAATACTTCTCATAATTCGTTTCGATTATTAGTTTCTGAGTGCAAAATAAGCAAAAAAAACTGAAACTGGCAAATTTTAAGCACAAAAATAGAGGCACCCCTTTCGGAATGCCTCCTGCTTTGACTAATAATAATTACACGTTTCCCTCGTTTTTCTTACTTGATAAGACCACGGTTGTTCAACGTCGTGTTCAGCAGTGTCAGATAAGTACGGAACTGCTTGTCGTTCAACACGTAGCGCATCCACTTCACGTCGTTTTCGATAGCACGCTCTACAAGAGCCTTACGATCGTTGTTGGCGTACTGAGCAGCAAACATGAGCTCAGAAGCGAATGTGTGGTGAATGTCGGCAACGGCCTCTTTCTGGTCATTTGCGAGATCGAGAGCTACATAGAGCTTATTCATATTGATGTTCAGCTCGTAAGCCTCGACATTATTAGCATTGGTTGCCTTCTCACCTTCTGCGAATGCGGTTGTCATACTCAGCATTGCAACTAATGTCAAAATCATCTTTTTCATCTTTTTACCCTTTCTTTCTTTACTCAGAGCGGTGTGTCACTTCGCTCCTACCTTAATAATTTGTTATCCTGTACACGTAGCTCTTTTTAGCATACGTTTTTTACTTTTGACGCTGCAAAGGTACGACAATTTTTGAAACCTCACAACATTTTTGGAGAATTGTGTGCGATAACAGTCTTTTTGTTGATGAAGGTCAAATAATCGCAGAAATGGAGAAAAAAGAAGATTTTCGCCTTAAAATAGTGCGTTTATGGATTAAAATTCGTAATTTTGCAGCGCAAATTAAACAGTATATATATAATAAGGTATGGATAAGCCCAAAAACAAATTTTTATCAGTAGTATATCAGTTGTATAGTGTAGCCGAGAACGGCGAGAAACATCTGGAAGAACAGACCAGCGACTTGCGTCCGTTTGAGTTTATCACAGGATTCGGCATTTCACTCGACCGTTTTGAAGAGGAAGTGAGCGCTCTGGAGAAGGGTGAGCACTTCGATTTCACCCTGCAGCCAGAAGAGGCTTTCGGCGAATACGTGCCCGAGGGTAAGCACAAACTGGATCGCGGAGTCTTTATGATTAACGGACATTTCGACCACGAGAATATCTTCGAGGGAGCCACCATCACCCTGATGGACAATGAGGATCATCAGTTTATGGCAAAGATCGTGAAGATTGAGGAAGACGGTGTGACAGTAGATACCAACCACCCGATGGCAGGCAAACTTCTGAACTTCACAGGAAAGGTGATAGAGAACCGCGAAGCCACTGAGGAAGAGATACAGCACCTAATCAAACATCTGACAGGCGGATGCGGACACCACTGCGGAGATTGTGACGAGGGTTGTGGACACGATCATGAGGGTTGTGGTCATCATCACGACCACGAAGATGGTTGTGGCTGCGGACACTGTCACTAATCAGATTTTCAACAACACATAAGCCCCCACTCTATATGACACGTAACACATTCGGAAACCTATTCACGCTGACGACCTTCGGAGAAAGTCACGGTGAGGCTATAGGCGGCGTGATCGACGGGATGCCTGCAGGCATCGACATCGACCTGGAATTCATCCAGCAGGAACTGAACCGCAGGCGTCCAGGACAGAGCAGTATCACCACTTCCAGACAGGAAGCCGACAAGGTGGAACTGCTCAGTGGTGTGTTCGAGGGGAAATCGACGGGATGTCCCATCGGTTTCATTGTCAGGAACACGAACCACCATTCCCAGGACTATGAGAATCTAAGATGTCTGTTCCGTCCTTCGCATGCCGATTTTACCTATGAGCAAAAGTATGGTGTGAGGGATCATCGGGGTGGCGGACGTTCCTCTGCACGTATCACCATCAGCCGCTGTGTTGGTGGTGCACTGGCCAAGCTTGTACTCAAGCAGTTGGGTATCAGTGTACAGGCCTATACCTCGCAGGTAGGTCCAATTGCCTTAGAGCGCGACTATCGTCTGTATGACCTTTCCCAAACAGAAAACAATGCTGTGCGCTGTCCGGATGCAGAGAAGGCAAAAGAGATGGAGGCGCTGATCACCCAAATGAAACAAGAAGGTGACACCATCGGAGGTGTGATCACCTGCGTCATCAAGGGCTGTCCCGCTGGTTTGGGAGAGCCAGAATTCGGAAAGCTCCACGCTGCCTTAGGCAGTGCGATGCTCAGTATCAATGCAGCAAAAGGCTTTGAGTACGGTGAAGGATTCGAAGGTGTAACTGCTCGTGGATCTGAACAAAACGACGTGTTCCAGACTATTGGAGGACAGATCACGATAAAGACAAACCATAGCGGCGGCATCCAAGGTGGTATCTCCAACGGACAGGATATCTACTTCCGTGTGGCATTCAAACCTGTAGCCACCATCCTAAAGGCTCAGGAAACTGTCGATAAAGAGGGAAATACAACTATATTTCAGGTAAAAGGACGCCATGATCCATGTGTGCTCCCAAGAGCCGTTCCCATCGTTGAAGCGATGGCTGCGATGACGATTTTGGACTATCACCTGTTAAAAAACGACTTTAATCGGTAACATTTGTACACGGAATGTAAAATATTCCGTGTTTTTCTTGGAAGAATCCGAAATTAGTCGTATATTTGCACTGCATTTAAGGGTTTGTGAAAATCCTGATATGCTTTAGTTAAGTCTAGTTTAGTTTTTGTGTTGGTTGGGGGCTGCCGATTGGTAGCCCCCAAATTTTTGCGCAAAAAAAAGTGTGATCAATCGATCACACCTATAATATCTTCCACAGACTGGCATCCATGACTATCGAGCCAGGCCTCTATCCCATCCCTCACCTTGATACTAATGGCAGGATCGAGGAAGTTGGCAGTGCCGATCTCTATCGCTGTGGCACCAGCCATCAGGAACTCGATGGCATCCTTTGCACAGGAGATGCCACCCAAGCCGACAACAGGAATACCTACGGCTTTCGCCACCTGCCACACCATACGCAGGGCAACGGGTTTGACGGCAGGACCACTCAGTCCACCTGTACGGATACTGAGCAGAGGCTTACGCTTCTCGATATCAATCGCCATTCCCATCAACGTGTTGATAAGTGAGACGGCATCAGCCCCCTCAGCCTCCACTGCACGTGCAATCTCTGTGATATCCGTCACATTGGGCGAGAGTTTGACAATCAAGGTCTTATGATAACGCTGACGAACAGCCTTCACCACACTGGCAGCCCCAGCACAGGTGACACCAAAGGCCATACCACCGTCCTTCACGTTAGGACAAGAGATATTCAGTTCGATGGCAGGAATATGCTCCAACGCATCGATGCGGGCAGCGCATTCAGCATAATCCTCAGGTGAAGAACCACTCACATTCACAATCATATTCGTATCGATATCCTTGATCTGCGGATAGATGTGGGTACAGAAGTAATCGACACCCTTATTCTGCAGACCCACGCAGTTAAGCATTCCTTGAGCCGTCTCAGCCATACGAGGATAGTCATTACCCTCACGAGGATTCAGCGTAGTACCTTTCACAATGATACCACCAATGCCATCAAGCGGCATGAAATCAGCAAACTCTAGGCCATAGCCAAAGGTGCCAGAGGCCGTCATTACGGGGTTTTTCAGCTGCAGAGCCCCTATCTTTACGTTCAGCTTTGCCATAACAGTCGATTGATATTAAATACCGGTCCTTCCTTACATACACACAGATTACCCTCAATGGTCTTCTCCACGCAACAGAGACAAGCACCTAAGCCACAGGCCATGAGATTCTCGAGCGACACCTCACAGTCGATGCCTTTCTCACGTGCCAGACGAGCCACAGCCTTCATCATCGGTGTGGGACCACAGGTAGAGATACGATCGAACTGCTCCTGCTGGAGAATGGAATGGTTGGTTACAAAGCCCTTCTCACCAGCAGAACCATCCTCAGTGGTAACAAACACGCGTCCGAACTTCTTAAATTCATCCAGCATCAGCAGATCTTCCTGCGTACGGGCTCCCAACAGAAACGTGGGTTCGATGCCCTGTTCACGCATCTGAGCACCCATATAGAGCAGCGGTGCCACACCGACACCACCACCAACAAGCAGCACTCTCTGCCCAGAGACAGCAGGTGAAAAACCGTTGCCAAGCGGCAGGACACAGTTCAAAACAGCACCAGGCTGAAGTGTAGCCAGTGTTTTAGTGCCTTCACCAACAGTTGCTACGAGCAACCAGAGCTGATTCTTGGCCCGATCTACGTAATTAATGGAAATAGGACGACGCAGGAAGGTGGAAGGGGAACCATCAACGCGCACCTCCACAAACTGCCCTGGCAACATATCAGGGAGAGGTTTAGCATCTGTCAGGCGAATCAGCACATAACGTGCATGAATACGCTCGACAGATGCTACCGTCAGGTCTAAAACATACTTCTTCATAAGTTATCTTCGCAAAATGATGGTGCAAAGATACGACTTTTTATTGAAACGACAAAACTATTTTTTAACGGGAAGAAAAGTATCCCATGTCTGATCATCGTAAAAAACACGTATCTCCATGACTTTTCTTTGCGGTTTGTCAAGTATTTTTATATCTTCACGAACTATTTCCGGTCGTGATTTATTGATAATAGCAGAATTTTGAGTCATCTGACCCAAATTTTGAGGGACAGCAGGACTATTTTGTTCAAAATCAAGCATGGGAGACTGGTCAAAAATTCCATTTTCGGAAGCCGATGGGGTGGGCACTGAATTTTCTGTCGTATTTTGATACATCTCTCCTGATCCAAACATCAACCAATCGGTATTGATGTCAGGAATTTTCTTTTTCAAAGCCTCCACCACGTTCAGTGTGGGTCGTGTTCTACCATTAAAAATACTACTAAGAGTGGCAGGTGCCAACCCGATGTAGTCGGCGAACACCTGTTGAGTCATGTGCTGAGACTCCATAACTTGTCTGATTCGATCCTTCATTGCTACTAATGATGATAAATAAGGGCCAAAATGGCCATTTTTTGTTCTGTTTACAAAGGTAAATCAAATTTTTGAAATACACAAGAAATGTAGAGAGAATTTAGTTTTTTAAACTTTTGATTTGTGTTTTTAGAATTTCAAATTCTTAAATCAGAAACCCAAAAACAAGGCTTTAAAATCATAAACCCAAATTTACATAAGCAAATCCTTACAAAGCGTTTATTTAGCAGGATTTTTTAATAAACTGGCTTTTAATAAGATAATTACGGCACAAGGAATATATATTTCTGCATATGCATCATTCTGGTTTATAAAAGGCCGGAAACGCAAAAGGTATTTCTAAGTAAAATGTGTAAATCTCTGATTCCCGCATACTTATAACACGAACACATTGATGCATATTGTTGAATTTAAAATTTAGAACCTAAATATTTAGATATACAAACTTGTATATAATCTGGGTATTTTACGTTTTAAGTTATGAATTTTAGTTTTGAAACACGAATTACACCCTATTCCGTTTTTAGATTTAGAAACACGAATACGAAAAACAAAACCAAAAAGAATGTTAACACTAAATTTTAGGGGTATTACTAGGTGAAATTTGGTCATTTTTCGCATATTCTGGACGATAGGCAGGTAAGCTATAAAAACGCGAGTTTTGAGGGGGTAAAAAACGCTCAAAACCCCTGCCCTATCAAGCATTTGGGGCTAAAAAAAGCGCTCCTGAAAAGCGCATTTTTAAGAAATTCTAGAGCTGGGAAAGTAGCATTTTGGAAAAGTGCAGCGAAAATTGAGCTAATAATTAGTGCAAAATGTAAAAAATTAATTCCTTCATCAACTCCCCTGGAGGCGTATTTGGGTTATCCAGTCCCTTACTCTTTGCATCAATCTCGCGAAGCTTCGAAATGATCTGCATCACCTTCATGCCAGAGTAGTTCCTCATACCCGTCATGTAGTCCTTCGCTGCCCAGGGTTGTTTGATCTCCAAAAACTCCGCTACCCTCTCTTGACTCTGGTTGTTTGGAGCATAGTATGCTATCATCAAATTTTGGAAATAATTAAAAAGCAAAGGTAAAAAAGAATATAAACCACCCGATTTGGGATTTTCATCGAAATATTTAATAATCTGGTTGGCCTTAAACACATTTCTGTTCACAATAGCATCACGTAATTCGTAGCCATTGAACTCCTTACTGACACCAATTTGGTCTTCTACCACCTGTGGTGTCACCTTTTTATGGCCTTCAGGCAGTGCCAGAATCACTTTATCCAACTCTCCAGTCAGTCTGTTAAGGTCAGAACCGATATTATCGGCTATCATCTGCGTGGATTTGGGGTCGATACTCACCTGACGGTGCTTCAAATAACCCTCAATAAAGGTTGGCAGGTCGCGATCGCGCAGTTTTTTACTCTCAAACAACACGCCAGCGCTCTGAATTGTCTTCACATATTCGCGTTTTCTACCATCTACAGAGCCGTTTTTATGGCACATCACAAGGATGGTAGAGGGCATCGGTGACTTGAAATACTTCTCCAAAGCCTCCGTCTGCTTCACGTTCTGAGCCTCTTTCACTATCAGTACCTGATATTCGGCCATCATGGGATAACGACGTGCTGCATCAGCAATCTGAGCTGCTGTCACATCGGATCCGAATAGCACAGACTGGTTGAAATCGCGCTCCTCTGGCTGCAGCACATGCTCAGCGATATAATCGGCAATACGGTCGATATAATAAGGCTCATCACCCATCAGATAATAGAGGGGAACGAACTTCCGGGCCTTCAAATCAGCCATGATACTATCGAAAGTGACATTTTTTGCTTCTGCCATGATGATTTTTCGAATATTATTTGTACTTTTGCGGGTACAAAGATAATAAAATGTATCGATTAAACCTACCTCCATACCCGATAAAAATCACCGAAAAGGGTGAAAAACGGCAGATTTTCGACTTTTTACGTCGAAAATACGTCGCCTTGACGCCTGAGGAATGGGTGCGCCAGCATTTTGTGCACTTCTTAGTGGAGCATAAAGGCTACCCCAAGGGACTGCTGGCTAACGAGGTGGAACTGAAGATCGGGGAGAAGCGGTTACGCTGTGATACCTTATTATATAATAAAGAGGCTATGCCTCGCATGATCATCGAGTACAAAGCCCCTACTATACAACTTCAGCAGAAGACCTTCGACCAGATTTCGGTCTACAATCTTCTGCTGAAAGTGGATTATCTGATAGTCAGCAACGGACTACAGCATTACTGTTGTAAGATGGATTACGCAGCCCAGCGTTATATCTTCCTAGAGGCCATCCCTGACTACGAAATTCTCTGACTATTACTCCATATCGCTGGCATCCGTCGTCTTCTTTGAAGAAGCTGACTTGCGGATAGCGCGCTTACGAGTAGTCTTCTTCTCTTCGCCAGTGGCCTTGTCGATCTTCACACCAGCCAGCTCAGGATCAATCATAATACGTCCGCAGTACTCGCAGACGATGATTTTCTTGTGCATCTTGATGTCGAGCTGACGCTGGGGGGGAATCTTGTTGAAGCAACCACCACAGGCATCACGCTGTACATAGACGATACCTAGACCGTTGCGGGCATTCTTACGGATACGCTTGAAAGAAGTGAGCAGACGAGTCTCAATTTTTGACTCCAAATCTTTCACCTTTTCCTTCAGCTTATCTTCCTCAGCACGGGTTTCAGTCATAATCTCTTCAAGCTCAGACTTCTTCATATCCAGGTCACTCTGACGCTCAGCGATTACCTCTTGATTTGCCTGCAGCTCATTCTTCTTATCCTGAATACGGGCATTGGCCTCGCGGATTTTCTTGTTGCAGAGCTCAATCTCCAGCGTCTGGAACTCAATCTCCTTGCTCAGTGTGTCGTATTCACGGTTGTTCTTCACCTCGTCGAGCTGACTCTTATAACGAGCCACACTGGTCTCAGCCTCAACGATCTCGCCCTTCTTCTGGGTGATGGCGCGCTGGAACTCAGCAATCTCATTCTGGATCTTCTCAACACGAGTGGTCAGACCTGCGATCTCATCTTCCAAGTCCTGAACTTCAAGAGGCAGCTCACCTCTCAGTGCTCGCTTCTCGTCGATAGCCGAGAGCGCAGCCTGAAGCTGGAAAAGTGTCTTCAGCTTCTCTTCCACAGTCAAATCTGTAGGATCTTTCTTTGCCATAATTCTTTACGTTTATAAATATAAAATCGGATTCGTATTTGTCTCTGCAATCACCGTCTTCACCCCAGGGCATTGCTGCTGGATAATCTCCTGAAACACCTCTGCAGTGAATTGTTCACTCTCATAGTGGCCGATGACACAGATTTGTATCTGTTGTTCGTAGCCGAAATACTGGTGATAGTGCATCTCACCAGTAATAAAAGCATCGGCTCCAGCCTTCACAGCGTCGTCGAGCAAGAAATCACCTGCACCACCACAGATGGCCACCTTTTTGATAGGACGTTGCAACAGCTGATTACATCTGGCGCACTCCACATCGAAGGTTTTCTTCACCTCAATCACGAAGTCATCAGATGCCATCGCCTCAGGCAGCGTACCAATCACACCACTGCCAGCCTCGATACCGTCAACCGTCTTAGAAGCAAAGAACGCTACCTCCTGTAGCCTCAGTTTCTGGGCGATACGGAAGTTCACACCACCTTTGGCATTATCCATGTTCGTATGCATGGAGACCACACAGATATCCTGCTGGATGGCCTTTCTGACAGTACGCTGAACATCCGTAAGATCACTGATGGTTTTCAGTCCACGAAACAGCAACGGATGATGGGACACAATCAGATTGCATCCCTTCTGCCTGGCCTCGTCGATAATACGTTCGTTGACGTCCAGACACAATAATGCCCCTGAAACCTCCGTCTCTGTTAATCCTACCTGCAAGCCAGCATTATCCCAACTTTCCTGCAGGGGCAGAGGCGCGAATTGTTCAAGGGCGCACAATACCTCCTTAATTTTCACGCTGCAAAATTACAAAGAAAAGCCGAGACTCAGTCCCGGCCCTTTGATTTATTAAACGTTTTTAACTTTTCACCAATCATCCAACTGGGCGCTGGCCTCGATTCTGTTCTCCGTCGCATCATCGAGTGCTGGGAAGAAATCGATCCCTGTCAGCGCCTCCACTTCATCCACCGTCCTGACGGCCTGTTGCAGGGTCTGACGCTTACCCTCGTTACGATAGATGAAGCCGATAGCCTTAGTTCCACCCCTTCTACAAAGGATCACCTTGAAGAAAGCCACAGGCACCCACACCTTGTTTTTACCAATGGTACGCAGATTCTGAGAATCGTAGATAGGTCCGCAGACGATGTCGATCGCCCCATATTCCCTAGCCCAGTCACGGCATTTGATCTCGAGATCGTTCCACTCGTATTTATTGAGTCCATGGTTCTGCGGACAGATGTTCGTGAAGAGGAATGACTGCGCCATCGCCTCCTTATCCCACTTATTATCGCCAGCAGGACACATGTGACCTCTGTCGAAACGCGAGTTGTAATAATCGTTGTTTGTAGCTCTAGGCTTCACATCCAGATCCTCTGTAAACATCATCTGCTTACGCTGATTCTGACCTCTCGTATGCTCCCTGGTGAGATGCCACGCCACCCAGTTGGGATTCTTCGTGTCACGATTGTAGGAAGTGGTATAACCCTTACGCTGCAGAATCTGTTCAGGACGGTCTTTCAGAGGGGCAGGCAATTCATACATCAACGTCTGCTTGGTCTGGGCTTCACAGGACACACTCACCAACAGCATCGCTACCATCAACGTCAGCTTTCCGAACTGATCGAAGAGCTTTCCGTCACTGAGCCAGAGACTCACGATGAGCGACAGTACTGAAGCTGCCACACAGGCCGACGTCAGCGACAGCATCACCACAAAGGCAGAAAGCGTCTCCATCCCTGCCAGAAGCATACCACAGAGCAACAACGGCATCGTAAACAGCCCCATCACGGAGAGATTGGCAGACGCAGGCGAGAGAATCGACTGTACGGAACGCTTCACAAACGGGATGAGTGCCTGCAGATGATTTTTACCATTACCACGACGATACTCATATTCTTGTTCATCCACCTTCAGAGCTGAAAAATAAGTACCCAATCCACGGATCTGACTGGCAGTCGTATGACCTGCCAACAATGCCATCACAGGCACAAACCACGTGGCATAGAGACTCTGATCTAACGGTAATACAGTCAGACGCAAATAGAAACCAGGCAATAACGTACCTACCAGCTGACCTGCCACGACAGGCAACAAGAAACGCTTCACGTCGAGTTTCAGACGGATCAACACCACCACAGCCGTATAACAGGCAATCAGCACCAACCACCCCAAATTGAGGGCCATCGAGTCGAAACGGAGGAGTGCCCATACCATCAGACAGACCACCAACAGCTGACCTATCATCCTGGCTATCGCCACACCAAAATTACGTAACAGTTTCTTGTCCCAGAGATAGAGTACACCTGCAGGAATCACCAGCAGGAGCAACCCACATATCGCATGTATTATCAGACTACTATTCATCGATTCAAATCAGATTTTGATTATTTGATTGGCACGTTCAAGCACCATCGGATCACTACTGGCAATGACAACCGTTTTCCCTTGTTCTGCCTGTTGCTGTAACAGTTGCATCAGCTGGTAGCCCTGCTCTGATGACAACAAGGCCGTAGGCTCATCAGCAATCACGATAGGCTTATCGGCACTCTCCTCTAAAGTCTTCGTTGCCAGCAGCACAATCTCGTCAGTTGTCAGAGGCGCCCTGGGCTGAGCTATCTCCACGCTGGGTAGCACCTCATTCCACACGGCATAGTCGTCGGCCTCAACCTGCGTAGCCTCAGGCTCCTCCAGTTGAAGACCTAACGTCTGCACATCCTGAGGCAGATACACCATCATCTCGCGAAACGCATGAGAGGAATAGATGGTCAGCAGCTCACCATCCACACTGACGAAGCCAGACTTCACAGGCAGGAAGCCCATCAGCGTGCGGAGCAGCGTGGTCTTTCCTGAGGCTGCAGCCCCTGTGATACATGTCAGTTCACCATCGTTGGCAATGAATGATAAGTTCTCTGCCAGCACCCGTTCCCCCACAGCTATCGTTATGTTCTTTGCTTCTAACATCGTCAGAATTTTGGGTGCAAAGTTACAAAAAAAAGGATAATTGCTCATTAATAATAGAGATTTTTTACTACCTTTGCACCCAAAATATGGAATATAAGTCAAATCTTCACGCTTCAGCGTGGCGCTTACCCGCAGAATGGGAGCCCCAATGGGGTGTGCAGCTCACATGGCCGCACGCCAAGACAGATTGGGCTCCGATGCTTGAAGAGATCACTGCCACTTATGAAGAAATGGCTCGTGAAATAAGCAAGCGCGAAGAATTGATTAGCGTTAGAGAAAAATCTGACGATACTTGGGCGCGCGATCATGGTTTTATCTCGTTGGTAGATGATCAGGGCCATCGTCGATTACTCGACTTCTGTTTCAACGGCTGGGGTGAGAAGTTCCCTGCCTCACAAGATAATGCCTTGAATCGTATGCTCTACGATCAGGGAGCCATTCAGGGTGAATACGTGGACTGTCTCGACTTCGTGTTGGAAGGTGGTTCTATCGAGAGCGACGGACGTGGTACGATCTTCACCACCACAGGCTGTCTGTTGGCACCTCATCGTAATCAGCCCATGACGAAGGCTGAGATTGAGGCGCGCCTGAAAAAAGAGCTCTGTGCTGAGCGCATCCTCTGGATCGATCATGGGAATCTGACAGGCGACGATACTGACGGTCATATCGACACGCTGGTGCGCATCTGTCCGAACGATATATTATTATATGTGGGTTGCGACGATCCTGCCGATGAGCAGTATGCTGAACTGAAGCTGATGAAAGAACAACTCAGAACCTTCCGAACGCTGGAGGGCAAGCCCTATCAACTGGTGAAACTCCCCATGCCAAGAGCCATCTACGATGAGGACTATCGTCTGCCAGCCACGTATGCCAACTTCCTGGTCATCAACGGTGCCGTACTCTGTCCCACTTATGCCCAGTCCGATCTCGACGCAGTAGCACTCCGTCTGATTGGCGAGGTCTTCCCTGATCGCGAGGTCGTACCCATCGATTGTCGAAGCATCATCAAACAACATGGCAGCCTCCATTGCTGCACCATGCAATTTCCAAAGATATGAAAGTAGGATTCTTACAACAAGCCAATAGCGCAGACCTGCATCAGAACATCCTGCGTTTGTCAGAAGGCATTAGCGACCTTGCGAAACGTGGGGCGGAACTGATTGTATTACAGGAGCTTCACAACTCCCTGTATTTCTGTCAGGTGGAAGATGTAAACAACTTCGACCTCGCAGAGCCCATCCCCGGACCTTCTACGAAGCTCTATGGCGAACTCGCCAAGCAGTTTGGTGTGGTGATCGTCACTTCTCTCTTTGAGCGTCGTGCTGCAGGACTTTATCATAACACGGCTGTCGTGCTTGAGAAAGACGGCTCCATTGCAGGCATCTATCGTAAGATGCATATTCCTGATGATCCTGCCTACTACGAGAAGTTCTACTTCACCCCTGGCGATCTGGGCTTCCATCCTATCCAGACCTCTGTAGGTTGTCTGGGCGTGATGGTGTGCTGGGACCAGTGGTATCCTGAGGCAGCGCGCCTGATGGCCCTGCAGGGAGCAGAAATCTTAATTTATCCCACTGCTATCGGCTATGCTGCCAACGACACACCAGAAGAGCAACAACGCCAGCGCAGAGCCTGGCAGACGGTGATGCGTGGCCATGCCGTTGCCAACGGGCTCCCCGTCCTGGCCGTCAATCGTGTAGGTTTCGAACCTGATCCTAGTGGTCAGACGGAGGGTATCCAGTTCTGGGGTACCTCCTTCCTCGCAGGTCCTCAGGGAGAGATCGTCTATGAGGCCGACGGCAACGAGGAAGAGAGTATCATCATCGAACTCGACCTCCAGCACTCAGAGGATGTGCGACGCTGGTGGCCGTTCTTGCGCGATCGGCGTATCGACGAATATGGGGATATCCTCCAACGGTTTATAGATCAAACATGGAAAATTAAAGATTAAACATTAAACATTGGCAAACTTCAAACAAACCATAAAATAATGAGTAACCAACTTAGATTTCAGGTCGTAGAAGAGGCCTTTAAGAAGAAGGCCCTTGAGGTGCCAACACCTAATGAGCGACCCTCCGAGTACTTCGGAAAGTACGTGTTCAACCGTCAGAAAATGTTTAAGTACCTCCCTTCCGAGGTGTATCGCAAGATGATCGACGTGATGGAGAATGGCGCCAGTCTCGACCGCTCTATCGCAGATGCCGTGGCAGAAGGCATGAAGAAATGGGCTCAGGAGATGGGTGCCACCCATTATACCCACTGGTTCCAGCCCCTGACAGAGGGTACAGCAGAGAAGCACGACGCTTTCGTGGAGCACGACGGCAAGGGTGGAATGATGGAGAATTTCGATGGCAAGCTGCTCGTACAACAGGAGCCTGATGCCAGTTCTTTCCCCAACGGTGGTATCCGCAACACTTTCGAGGCTCGTGGCTATTCAGCCTGGGATCCCACATCGCCCGTCTTCATCATCGACGACACGCTGTGTATCCCCACCATCTTCATCGCCTATACAGGTGAGGCTCTCGACTACAAGGCGCCTCTCCTCCGTTCCATCCGTGCCGTCACTAAGGCGGCAGAGGATGTATGTGGCTACTTCTATGACAATGTGAAGAAGGTACAGGTGAATCTGGGTTGGGAACAGGAATATTTTCTGGTGGATGAAGGTCTCTATTCTGCCCGTCCTGACCTGTTGATGACAGGACGCACACTGATGGGCCATGAGAGCGCGAAGAACCAGCAGATGGACGACCACTACTTTGGCACCATCCCTGACCGTGTGCAGGCCTTTATGAAGGATTTGGAGATCCAGGCCCTCGAACTCGCCATCCCTTGTAAGACACGTCACAACGAGGTGGCTCCGAATCAGTTTGAGCTTGCCCCCATCTACGAGGAGTGCAACCTGGCCGTCGATCATAACATGTTGCTCATGTCACTGATGAAGCGCGTGGCTCGCAACCACGGTTTCCGTGTGCTGCTCCACGAAAAGCCCTTCGATGGCATCAATGGTTCTGGTAAGCATAACAACTGGAGTCTCACGGCTGCTCAGGGTGAGGGCTCTACCCTGCTCCATGCTCCAGGTAAGACACCTGAGGAGAACCTGCGTTTTGTCACTTTCATCGTCGAGACGCTCATGGCTGTCTATCGTCATAACGGTCTGCTGAAGGCCTCGATTGTCAGCGCCACGAACGCCCATCGTCTGGGTGGCAACGAGGCACCTCCCGCCATCATCAGCTCGTTCCTGGGTAAGCAGCTTACAGAGCTCTTAGACCACATCGAACTCTCTGATAAGGACGACCTCTTCAATCTGAAAGGAAAGCAGGGTATGGAGATTGATATTCCACAGATCCCTGACCTCATCATCGACAATACAGATCGCAACCGCACCTCTCCCTTTGCCTTTACAGGTAACCGTTTCGAGTTCCGTGCCCCAGGTTCTTCAGCCAACTGCGCCTCTGCAATGATTGCACTAAACTCCGCAATGGCGGAAGCCCTGCAAAATTTTAAACAGCGTGTGGATGTAAAGATCGCCAAGGGCGACAGTAAGGTGTCAGCCATCCTCGATGTGCTGCGCGACGACATCAAGACCTGTAAGCCCATCCGTTTCGATGGCAACGGTTATAGCGAGGTATGGGTGAGAGAGGCTGCCAGTCGTGGTCTCGACGTAGAGAAATCATGTCCGAAGATTATCGAGCACTACCTCGACGACACCAGCGTACAGATGTTCGAAGCCACCAAGGTGATGAACCGCAAGGAGCTTGAAGCCCGTAATGAGGTAAAATGGGAAACATATGTAAAAACCGTACAAATTGAGGCACGCGTCATGGGCGACCTGTCGATGAATCACATCATCCCCGTCTCCACCCACTACCAGTCGCAGCTCATCAAGAACGTACAGGGTATGAAGGCCGTATTCCCAGAAGATCAGGCCAACCGTCTCTCAGCTCGTAACATGAAACTGATTCAGGAGATTGCTGAGCGCACAGAGCGCATCGAACAGTTCGTAGAAGAACTCACAGATGCCCGTCGTGTCGCTAATCGCATCCAGAGCATCCATGAGCGCGCCATCGCCTATCACGACACTGTCTGTCCGAAGATGGATGCCATCCGTTCAGAGATCGACCATCTTGAGATGATTGTCGAAGATGGTCTCTGGTCGCTGCCTAAGTATCGTGAATTACTGTTTATTCGCTGATTCTATCACCGCATTATAATAACTGCAGAAGTCTGCCCATCGATAATAAGGAGCATTATCGGTGGGCACTGGCAGTTTAGCCTCCTTACCATTCAGCAGACACTTCACCAACACATCCTGGCCCGCATCGCCACGATAGAACACCAACTGGATATTAGAAGCCATACAGGTCTGGAAATTCTGGTAGCAATACTTCACCTCGTAGGGATCCACTGGATCCAGATCAGCCCCGTTGATGCCCAGCAGCACCGTCAACGGACCTATACACGTATCATGGCCAAATCTGAGGTCAGCCAAACGGTCGCTACTGCCGTCAATCACAGCATTTGCCTTCTTCATGATATCCTGCAGGATGGGGATCATATAATACTTGTTGTCGAACACCCAGGAATACGACCCTAAGTTCGACTGCTCCCAACGGGCTATCAGCTCCTCATCCTTCACGATGTTGCCCATCAGTCCCTCATGGTTGATACTCGGCAGAGAGGTGTAGAGGTTGATCAGATCCTCACCCATGCGCCACATAGGTCCTAAGCCGTTCGTACTGGTGAACACACGGTTCAGCACCACCTGACTCAGTGAGTCGTTGCTCTTGAACTGATCCATATTGAACTCATAACGCGGATGGGCCTTGGGGAAGTTATGCTTCACAGGATTACGCTCGTCAATCGGCACCACATTATCCACTGTGAAGCGCGACGACTGCTCCCTGATCTCTATCTTCGGATTACACTGCGTCAACTCCTGACAGAAGGCCGACATACTCAGCACACAACGCCCTGAGAGCGATGCGATGGCCAACACGTTGCCACCCTTCTCAAACACCTCAGGAAATGCCTTATACATCGTTCTGGCAATACCCTGATGCTGTTCCCAGCCAAGTTGCGTCAGTTCGCTCCAACCCGTCATCAGTTCGTCCTTCACAGCCTCGAAACGCTTAAAGAACGCCTCTCCCTCAGCTGTCAGCTGCTGACGATCGTGCGCCTTTGTCAACAAAGTGTCCAGGTCCACGTACAACTGACTGTTCCAGTAATAACGCGAGCCATGACGAGAATAGTGGCTGATATAGAAAGGTTTGTAACCATCAGGCGCCTTCGTCAGCGTCACATTCTCAAACTGGTAAGGACAATCGTTGCCGTAAGCCTTCTTCGGGCATGCCTTCAACACTTCGTTCACATCGATTCTCTGGGCACCTGCGCTGATCGTCAGGAGTCCTAACATAAAGGTAGCAATCAGTTTCTTCATGATCATTTAGTTTTGATTTTGCTTGCAAATATAAGAAAAGTTTTCACTACTGTCCCGTTAAAGTGGACTAATCGCTCTTTGAAATAATTGAAATTCAGTCTATTAGGTGGGTTTTTGAAATGAAACGGACTTGATTTTGTAACTTTGCAGCCAAATACAATTGACTGCTATGTTCCAAGACAAATACGTTTTTGCTCAACTTACCGCTTTTCTGAACAGGACTCAGTTTAACAACTATGTTCGCAAGTATGATGGTAATCGCTACGTGAAGCACTTCACCTGCTGGAACCAACTGCTTGCAATGATGTTCGGCCAACTGAGTAATCGCGAGAGTCTTCGTGATCTGATTGTGGCTTTTGAAGCACATCGGGCCAAGCAATACCATCTTGGATTAGGTCGTGAACCTATCGCCAAAACGACTCTTGCGTCAGCTAATCAGAATCGTGACTACAGGATCTTCGAGGACTTCGCTTTCTATATGATGAAGGAAGCCTGCGAGAAGCGAACGACCAACATCTTGGATATCCCAGGAAGGAAGTATGCTTTTGATTCGACCACGATCCCGTTGTGTCTAGCAACATTTCCATGGGCGAAATTCCGAAGAAAGAAGGGAGGCGTCAAAGCCCATGTCTTATATGACATTGAGGCTCAGGTTCCAGCCTTCTATACTGTGACCACAGCATCAAAGCATGATTCTACAGCAATGTCTTCAATTTCTTGTGAGCCAAACGCTTACTACGTATTCGACAGGGCTTACGACTCATTTAAGGAACTCTATAGGATACACCTTACGGAGTCTTTCTTTGTAGTCAGAGCCAAGACGAACTTGAAGTATAAGATGGTCAAATGGAAGCGAAGAATGCCAAAGAACGTACTGACTGATGCGGAAGTGAAACTGACTGGTTATCTCTCTGAGAAGAAGTATCCAGAGCCATTCAGACTTATTCGCTACTATGACGAAGAAGATGACCGTGAGTTCAGTTTCCTGACGAATGCAAAGCATCTTTCCGCGTTGGATGTCGCAAATCTCTATAAGAAAAGATGGCTGGTAGAACTATTCTTCAAATGGCTCAAACAGCATCTAAAGATAAAGAGGTTTTGGGGTACGACGGAGAATGCTGTCCGCATACAAATCAGTGTGGCCATTATCACATACTGTCTCGTGGCTATCGTCCAGCATGATATGCGATTGGAGCGCTCGACCTATGAGGTCTTGCAGATTCTTAGCATCTCATTGACAGACAAAACTCACCTTCGAGACCTGTTCGATAAGACTAATTTCAACGATGTCAAAGATCAATTCGGTCCCCTCATTCCGGGGTTATTTGATTAATATTTAAACTCGTCCCATTTTAACGGGACACTTCTAAAAAGTTTTCAGAAATCACGTCATAAAATCGATAAATCAACAAAATTTAGCTATCTTTGCAGCAAGATTATGGCTTGGAAACTGAAATATCGTTGTACTTCATGTGGTTATGAAGCTGAGGTTTACGAGGGGCAAGGCCTCTTCCGTCAACAGATCTCACCCATGAGTTGTCCTGACTGCAAGACGATTCAGAACATCGTCGTAGGTGGGATCATCGGCGATGTCGCCCCCTCCTTCCGCAGCGAGGCAGGGCGTCTGTGCCTCAACTGTGGCAGCGCCAATATCCGCCCCTGGGACAAACATACCTGCCCCAAATGCCAAGGCGACATGCAACCCACGGATGACAAGGAGTTCTGGACGTAATTTTCTTATAAACAAGGTTATACTGGCAATGTCAGGACAAAGCGTGAGCCGCCGATATAGGCAGTGTCGAGCACGATATCACCACCAAGGCGACGCGCCAACGAACGGGCGACGGTGAGACCGATGCCGGTACCCTCATAGAACTCATCCAGTTGTACAAATTCATCAAAGATACGCTCTGCCTCCTTGTGCGGGATACCGATGCCTGTGTCTTCTACAGAGAAGAACAAACGGTCAGATGAAACAGATATGCGTAAGACGACTCTCTGCTGATGATCAGTCAGTTTCTCGTGCTGGCGCGTCTCTGCAGGTGCCGTGAATTTACGCGCATTGTCAAGCATCAGCGATAACGCACGGACAGCGGCCTGGAGATTGGTCTGGATAGTAACCTGCTCAACTTCTGGCGATGCGATCATACTGAACATGAGATGACCGGCTTCGCCAACACCTGAGGCACTGACGGCCTCTGAGGCAATCTGCAGAGCTGAGACTGTATCGTTACATTCGATGTCGGCGTTGCTCTTGGCTTCTGAGAGTTCGATCATCTTATTGACCAGATTAGTGATGCGGTCGCTATTTTCCACCATCTTCTTGCTGATATCCTGCAGTTCCTCATCACCCAGTTTGATTTCTGGATCAGCCAGAACTTGCGTAAAACCTGTAAGGATATTGAGTGGCGTACGCACCTCATGGGAGATCTGCTGGATGAACTGGGTCTTCATCCTCGACGATTCCTCCGCACGCTCGTTGGCCAAGACAAGTTTTCTGTTCGTGGCATCCAGTTTATTATAGGCCTTGCGCCGAAAGATGATATAGACCGTAAAGAAGATGATGATGAGCAACAGGACGGTAACAGTACTGATGAGACGCTGTTGCGACAGCTCTGCCTTCTGCTCTGCGATCTGGCGTTCTTTACCCTCCGTATCATAGACAGTAGCGAGCAACGCGGCATCACTACGCTTTTGTTGGGCCAGTGCCGAGTCGTAGGCTTCCGCTATCTGAGTCGCCACACTCAGTGCCGTATCCTTACGGCCTGCGAGCAGATTGGCACGGTATTTGGGGAACAGATAGCGACCGATATTTTCAAGATCCACCTCAAAGGCACTCGCATCCATATAGCGCTGCAACAGCTCGTAGTGATCAGCTGCCTCATTGTAACGGTTGGTCTGCATCAGGTATTCCGTACTGTTGATGATGTGTCCCAACCGCTTCGACGTGCGTGTAGAGAGATAATCCCTATAGGCTTCATCTGCTGCATACAAGGCACCACGCTTATGCGCCAGGAGCATCTTACAATAGCTGAGGTCAGCCTTCATTTCGTCAATATAGATAGTGTCACGATCAGAACGGTTGCTGGCAATGGTAAACAGGGAGTCCTGCCTCTCCACCCATGGAACAGCCTTATCATAGTATCCTGACTGAATATAAGCCATAGCCACCGATTTCATGGTATGCTCACTCTCACGGAAGTCGAGAGGGGCGTGGTGGATTTTCAGCATCTGATGGATATCGTCGAGTGCACGCTGGAAGCTACGTTCTGCCTTATCAGTCTGTCCGAGATACAGCTGGCACTCACCAATCATCTCTGCTATATCATGAAGACGGGTGAAATCGTCCTGACCAGCCTCTCTAAGTTTCTGATCGAAGGCGTTGGCCTCACGAAGTGCCTCATCATAGCGTTTCATGTGGCAGAGCAGACGGAGATAGTCCTTACAGGTATAGTTAAAACACTCCAGATCACCCTGATCATCCAGATCGCTGGCTTTGATATCGGCCAACTGATAATAGAGACTCAGCGACTTACCATACGACCCACGGACGTTATAGGTGATGGTACGATAGAAAATGCTTCTGACCTTTGACAGTTCCCCTAACCGTTCCACACTGTCGATGACGGCAAGCGTACGAGGCACATCGCGCGTGTCGAATGCAGCAAAAATGACAGAATCAACATGCGTGCGCTGGTTCTCATCAGTGATACCCCTATGCTGACGCTCTGGTTTGCAACTGAACAACACCAGGATCGCCAGGAGGCAGAGGGTATATAGTCTGAATACTTTTTGCATGGCTGGATAAAGCTTATATGATATCGGATGCAAAGGTAACCATAAAAATCGAAAGTCCCAAACAACAGAATAAAGATTTCTCCAAAAATTTTTGGAACTTCCCAGAATAAGTGTTACCTTTGCACTCGTAACAAACATTTATTATTAACGTATAAACCCCATTAATCACTAACCGTTATGAAAAAGTTTTTTTGTATGCTGACCGTGCTGCTGTGCAGCGTGTTGAGTTTGAGTGCCCAGGACTATAACTTGGAAGGCCGTTGGGTAACCGATCTGTCGGATGAGAATGAATCAACGTCGCTCACCTTCCTGTTCGAAGGTAACGAACTGACACAAGCCGTTTACAGCGAATCAACCATTGATGAGATCGGTCTTGTAGGCATTATCGTCGCCACACCCCCTGCCCCATTCAAACTCGAAGGCAACAAACTCACCGTGTCCTGTGATGCCAGCCAGGCTGAATACCAGGTGATGAAGACCGAGTTCAACGAGAAGATTCAGGAGGCCATCAAACAGACACCCAGCATGGAGAACACTGTGAAGGAGCTGTTGGACAAAGCCTTTGATAGTCAGAAAGAGGAGATGTGCAAGACCGTCATGTTTAAAGGTGAGCTGGAGATCGTCTCCTACAACGATGATGGCGAGCTCACGATCAAAGACACAGATGGTGAGAACTACACCTTCTACCTGAAAGGCGAATAGTCAATAAGCCTGCTCATGAACGCCTTTGACAGCTCTACCTGAGGGGTCGTTCATGTCTTTGAAGGCGGCATCCCATTCGAGTGCGATGGAGGTGCTGCAGGCTACGCTTGCCTCACTGGGAACGCTGAGGGCAGCAGAGGCTGAGGGGAAGTGCTCAGCGAAGATCGAGCGATAGTAATACTCCTCCTTGTTCTTTGGTGGGTTGATGGGGAACCGCTCGGCTGCATGTGCCATCTGTTCATCGCTTACAGCCTCAGCTGTGATCTGCTTCAAAGTGTCGATCCAAGAGTAGCCCACACCGTCGCTAAACTGCTCCTTCTGGCGCCAGGCGACGGCCTCAGGCAGCATATCGGCAAAGGCCTCACGCACAATCTTCTTCTCAATGGTGGTGCCAGGACACATCTTGGCCTCAGGATTGGTGCGCATCGCCACATCGAGGAACTCCTTGTCGAGGAAGGGCACACGGCCCTCCACACCCCATGCCGACAGACTCTTGTTGGCACGCAGACAGTCGTAGAGGTGCAATTTGGAGAGCTTGCGAACGGTCTCCTCGTGGAAGTCCTTAGCCGATGGGGCCTTGTGGAAGTAGAGATAGCCTCCGAAGATCTCGTCGGCACCCTCGCCTGAGAGTACCATCTTGATACCCATCGACTTGATGACGCGCGCCAACAGATACATCGGCGTAGAGGCACGTACGGTGGTGACATCGTAGGTCTCGATGAAGTAGATCACATCACGGATGGCATCCAGTCCCTCCTGAATGGTATAGTTGATCTCGTGGTGCACGGTGCCGATATGATCAGCCACGAGCTTCGCCTTGGCGAGATCGGGGGCCCCCTTCAAGCCAACGGCAAAGGAGTGCAGACGGGGCCAGTAGGCCTTCGTCTTGGAGTCGTCCTCGATACGCATCTCAGAGTATTTCTCAGCGATGGCTGAGATGACAGACGAGTCGAGACCACCAGAGAGCAGCACACCATAAGGCACATCACTCATCAGCTGACGCTTCACAGCATCCTCCAGGGCATCGTGGATAGCCTCCACACTGGCAGGATTATCCTTCACAGCATCATATTGCATCCAGTCGCGCTGATAATAACGCTTCATACCTGGCTCACGGCTCCAGTAATAGTGACCTGGCAGGAAGGGCTCATAGTGGTCGCACTGACCTTCGAGCGCCTTCAACTCTGAGGCTACATACACCTTTCCGTCGCTGTCATAGCCGATATAGAGGGGAATCACACCAATGGGATCACGGGCTATCAGGAACTCGTTGCGCGCCTCATCATAGAGCACAAAGGCGAAGATGCCGCTGAGGTCTTCCAAAAAATCAATACCCTTCTCACGATAGAGGGCCAGAATTACCTCACAGTCAGAACCCGTCTGGAACTCATACTGACCTGCATAGCGGCGACGAATCTCCTGATGGTTGTAGATCTCGCCATTCACGGCTAATATCTGCTGGCGGTCAGGTGAGAACAAAGGCTGTCCCCCACTCTCAGGATCCACGATACTCAGTCGTTCGTGGGCAAGGATGGCTGAGCCACCACAATAGATACCACTCCAGTCTGGTCCGCGATGACGGATCTTCTGACTCATCTTCAACGCCTGTTCACGCAACTCGTGTGTCTGCTCCTTTACATTCAATATCGCTACGATTCCACACATATTTCTGTCCTTTCTTTATCGTTTATAGTTGTAATTTCAATACTTTCTCTACATAATTCACAAAGGCCTCGTTACAGAGACGGATGCCGCCTGGCGTGGGATAATGACCTGTGAAGTACCAGTCGCCAGGATGACGAGGACAGGCCTCGTGCAAGCCCTCGATGCTCTGATACACCAGTTCGATGGGTGCCTGCATCCCCTCAGGACACAGCATCTCCACAATCTTACGGTTGATCTCATCGACACTGAAAGCCTCATAGATGGTTCGCACGTGATTGGCAGCCGTAGGCGCCGTCTTACACTTGCGATAGGTCTCAGCTATCAGGCGCTGCAAGCCCCGTTCTTTGATCAGGGCAATGGCGGCGCGGAAGGCACAGAGCTCCTCCAGATGCGACATGTCGATGCCGTAGTAGTCAGGATAACGGATCTGTGGCGAACTCGACACCATGACGATCTTCTTGGGATGCAGACGGTCGAGGATCTTGAAGATGCTCTCCTTGAGCGTGGTACCTCTTACGATCGAGTCGTCGATGATCACGAGGTTATCCTTATAGGGCTCCAACGAGCCGTAGGTGATGTCATACACATGGGCAGCGAGGTCGTTGCGCTCCGTTCCCTCCGTGATGAAAGTGCGCAGTTTGATGTCCTTCCACACCACTTTCTCTATGCGAACCTCACCATGCAGTTTGCGCACGCCATCCGTCATGCCATAGAAGGCCACCTCAGCCGTGTTGGGGATATAGGAGAAGACGGTGTGAGCCACGTCGCCATCGATAGCCTGCATGATGGCAGGCAACAGCTGCTCTCCCAGTTGTTTGCGCTCGTTATAGATATCACGGTCAGAGCCTCGGCTGAAGTAGATACGCTCGAAACTGCAGGCCGACAGTTTCTGCGCTGCCAGGATCTGTTCCAGATGACTCTCGCCGTTCTTTCGGACAATCAGCGACTGACCAGGTTGGAGTTCCTGAATATCCTCTGCCTGCAGATCGAAGGTGGTCTGGATTACAGGGCGCTCAGAGGCCAATACCACCACCTCATCATCCTGATAATAGAACGCAGGACGGATGCCCCAGGGGTCGCGTACAGCGAACATCTCTCCAGAGCCCGTAAGACCACACATCACGTAACCGCCGTCGAAATGCGGCATCGTGGTCTTCAGCACGTTCGCCATCTCCACATGGTCGTCGATATAACGCGTGATGGCAGTGCCCTCCAGCCCTTGCTGACGGGCCTCAGCGTAAAGACGCTCCACCTCACGGTCCAGACGATGGCCCATCAGTTCCAGCGTGATATAGGAATCGCCATAGATACGAGGTGACTGTCCTTGATCCGTGAGGAAATGAAAGACTTCGTCGATGTTGGTCATATTGAAGTTGCCACACAGACAGAGGTTCTTGGCGCGCCAGTTGTTACGACGCAGGAAGGGGTGCACATACTGCAGTCCGCTCTTGCCTGTGGTGGAATAGCGCAGATGCCCCATATAGAGCTGTCCGGCAAACGACTTATCGACATGCTTGAACACCTCTGTGATGGCATCCTTACCCTCAGCACGTTCACGGAACATATACTCCTCACCAGCAGGGGCGTCGAGGTTCACACAAGCCACACCAGCACCCTCCTGACCACGGTTGTGCTGCTTCTCCATCATCAGATAGAGCTTGTTCAGGCCGTAGCGCCACGTGCCGTATTTCTGTTCATAATACGACAGGGGCTTCAGCAGGCGAATCATCGCCACACCACACTCATGCTTCAGCTGTTCCATCGATGCAAGCTTTGATGAACGACATAAACAACGGATGCGGATGCAGCACCGTTGACGAATATTCTGGATGGAACTGAGTGCCGATATACCACTTCTTCTCTGGGATCTCCACGATCTCCACCAGGTTGGCAGCAGGATTGATACCCACGCACTTCATACCGTTCTGCTCATATTCCTCCTGATAGGCGTTGTTGAACTCATAACGGTGGCGATGACGCTCCATGATCTTCTTTTCCTTTCCATAGGCGGCAGCAACACGACTGCCTTCGCGCAGTTCGCACTCGTAGGCACCCAGGCGCATCGTACCACCCATCTGGGTGATGTTTTTCTGCTCTTCCATCATGTCGATCACGTTATGAGGTGTCTGAGTGTCCATCTCACTGCTGTTAGCATCCTTATAGCCTAAGACGTTACGGGCGAACTCGATCACCATCATCTGCATACCTAGGCAGATACCGAAGGTGGGGATATCATGCGTACGCGTGTATTCTGCAGCGATGATCTTACCCTCGATGCCTCGTGTGCCGAAGCCTGGGCAGACCACGACGCCTGCCATCCCACTGAGTTGGGAAGCCACATTCTGCGCAGTGATATTCTCGCTGTTGATGAAGTGTATCTTCGTCTTCACATCATTGTAGATACCAGCCAGGTTCAGACTCTCGCGGATACTCTTATAGGCATCCTGCAGGTCGTACTTACCCACGAGGGCCACATGCACCTCACGAGAGGCGCTCCGCTGTTTCTGGATGAAGTCGTGCCAGGGTTTCATGGCAGGTGTCTCTCCCACAGGGATGCCGATCTTACGCAGGATGGCGGCATCGAGCCCCTGTCGCTGCATGCTCACTGGCACCTCATAGATCGAGGGCATATCCTCGCTCTGCACCACACACTCCAGATCGACATTACAAAACGACGCCACCTTCATGCGCAGATGGTCATCAAGGTGGCGTTCAGTTCTGAGGACGAGAATATCAGGCTGGATACCCATGCCCTGCAATTCTTTGACGGAGTGCTGAGTGGGTTTGGTTTTCAACTCTTGGGCAGCTTTCAGATAAGGCACATAGGTAAGATGTACGCACACGGCATCGCGACCCAGTTGCCAGCGCAACTGTCGGATAGCCTCCATGAAGGGTGCACTCTCAATGTCGCCGATGGTACCGCCCACCTCTGTAATCACGAAGTCGAAGCCCTCGTCGAGCCCCTCCCGCAGCATCCTGCGCTTGATCTCATCCGTAATATGGGGCACCACCTGGATGGTCTTTCCCAGATAGTCGCCATGTCGCTCACGGTCGATCACCGTCTTGTAGATGCGACCTGTGGTGATGGAGTTGTTGCGGGTGGTGTGAATGCCTGTAAAACGCTCATAGTGGCCCAGGTCGAGGTCAGTCTCCATACCGTCCACCGTCACATAGCACTCGCCATGCTCATAAGGGTTCAGCGTACCCGGGTCGATGTTGATATAGGGGTCGAATTTCTGAATGGTGACCTTAAAGCCACGCGCCTGTAACAGTTTACCGATGCTAGCTGAGATGATGCCTTTTCCCAACGAGGAAACCACACCGCCTGTTACGAAAATGTACTTTGTATCCATAAAACAAATCCTATTTTATGGACTGCAAAGTTACAATGATTTCACAAAAAAACAATTCTCACCCGGACTTTTTCAATTGTTAAAAACAGTCCGAACTATCATTTTGTAAAGATTCCCCACCCCTTACCTTACAGATTCCTTACTTTTTGAATCGGAATTACCACTATTTATCACAATGTGTCAAAGAAGCTTGTGGCATCAGCCGTAAAGGAATGATATGATCAAATAACCAACGCCAATACTGACAAAGGTGGTGATGAAGCCAGAGAGTTGGAATGAATGGTTCAGCACATAGCGGCCTATACGCGTTGTGCCAGTGGTATCGAAGTTAACAGCTGCTACCTGCGTGGGGTAGTTGGGTACAAAGAAGTAACCGTTAACAGCAGGGAACATAGCCACCAGGGCCAGTGGCTGTATACCCAAACCGATAGCCAACGGGAAAAGGGTGCGCACAGCGGCAGCCTGGGAGAAAAGCATGATACTCATAATAAACAGGGCCACTGAGAAGAGGAGCGGATAGTGGGAGACGACATCTGCAATATGACTCTTAAAGAACTCCAGATTGCCATTAAAGAATGTGTCGCCCATCCATGCGATACCGAAGATGGAAATCATGGCATTCATACCTGCACCAAAGATGTTGCCACTGACGACTTTATCCACACCAGACTTGCCGACAATAAGAATCAGGGCAGCCATTGACATCATCACGATCTCGATTGTCTGGGGCATCGTAAGGCTCTCCGTAGTGCCATTTACCTCAAACGAAGGACGCAGTGAAGGGAGGCTGCCGAACAGCACCACGAGGAAAACACCCGTCAGAAACACCAACACGCTCCATTTGGCACGCGGATTGGGGTTCCGCACCATCCGCACCAACGCTTTCTTTTCGGCTTCGGGATCTATCACTCCTTCGCGAACGCGCTGCTGATAGACAGGATCGGCATCCAGTTCCTTGCCAACACGGTTCTGTACAAACGCAGCCACGAGGATCGCAATGAACGAGGCAGGAATACACACCAACATGATATCTTTCAGCTCAATGCCCTGTCCGCCCAACAGGTCGGTAGAGATGACAGCTGCAGTAGCTGCTGACATCGGACTGCCAGTGATGCCAAGCGAAGCTGCTATCGTCGATACGGTCATGGGACGTTCCGGGCGTATCTCTGAGCTCCTGGCTATCTCTGCAATGATGGGCAGCAGCGAGTACGAGGTGTGGGCTGTACCTGCCATGAGACAAAAGAGCCAAGTAGTAAGCGGACCATAGTAGGTAATGCGGGCAGGATGCCTGCGCAGGAACTTATCCGCCAGTCCAACCAGATAGTCCAGGCCTCCAGCAGCCTGAAGTGCTGCCGTCGCAGTAATCACCGAGGCAATAATAAGCATCACGTCGATGGGAATATTGCCAGGACGCATGCCAAAGATGAACACAAGGATAAAAACACCTACCATGCCGTAGATACCCATTCCGATACCGCCGACTCTGGCACCGATGAAGATCATCGTCAACACGATGATTAGCTGCAACAGTACTACCAATGTAACCATAGGCTCAATTTAATTGTTTTATCCAATCTAGTGCAAAGATAAAAAATATTTTCCATTTATCAAAGAAAAATGGAAAATATTGAGCAAAATGGTTTTTGCATGTTCACTATGTAGCCAGAAGATACGCTGTCATGGATGTAGTGTAAAACCAAAAACCAGGTATGCCTTCTGTGAAGATGGGTTGGCCACCACCTGTCCGAATACGGGTACTGAGAACTTATCAGTGATCTTGATCTCCTTGTCAGCCCTCAGCGACAGGTTTGTAACGGCGAAACCCGTTGTATCATAAAAAGTGGTGTAATAAGGCACGACACCAGCCGTTGCTGTCCAGTCAACCGTCACCAGCTTGAAAGGTACTGCCACCTCTGCATAACTGCTGTAGGCGCGCTTGCCGTTCTTATTGAAACCATCGTTACCAGCGAAATTTGTAAACCATTGTAAACTGAGCACGCCGAAGTCATAGCCGATGTTGGCCTCAAACACATGGTTCGTTGAGTGGGCATCGTATTTGAAGTAGCGGTTATCCGGCTCGTCGCCACCGGTATTGAACCAGTAGTCCGTGATACCGATGTTGAAACCACCTGTGGTAAAGGCGAGCGTCAGGTCAAACTCTTTCGTGTCAGTAGAGGTGAATCCCACGCTTCCCCAAGCCGAAAGCGACAGACCTTTATAGCCGATGCCGAGTGTAGGCTGTACGGAGATATTACCACAATCCAGACCACGCCAGATATACTGAGTCACAAAGTCGGCCGCTACCGTCGTTTCCACTTTCTCTTTCTCATCCTGTGCATGGGCGGTCGCCACTGCGACCAAACCCAATGCAAATAAAACAATCTTCTTCATAGTTACCAATCTTTTAAATTAATACATTATTAATTACTCTATTAACATTATAAAGATATACAATCAGTTGTAACAAGCCTCGCCGTGTTCGTAAATATCCAGTCCTTCCTCCTCGATGCGGGCATCCACACGCAGACCATGGATCTTCTTAATACCATAGAACAGGATGAATCCGCAGGCTGCAGCCCAAAGGTCGATCACGAGGACACCGAAAACCTGTGCGCCGAAGAATCCCCAACCGAAGCCGTAGAAGGCACCGTTAGTGGTTGACAACAGACCTGTCATCAGTGTACCCAGGATACCACAGACGCCGTGTACTGAAGAAGCACCAACGGGATCGTCGATATGCAACTTGTGGTCGATCAGCTCGATAGAGTAAACCAGCACGATACCACAGACGAATCCGATAATGATGGCACCTAAGGGCGATACGACATCACAGCCAGCGGTGATACCTACCAGTCCTGCCAGCACGCCG
>JAEEGG010001821.1_pt1 | contig 56542 bp, 44 predicted proteins | sample 9134161 | NCBI WGS metagenome assembly JAEEGG01 (sample SAMN16246543, study PRJNA631951) | gut metagenome | biome: gut microbiome; feature: rumen; material: CR-attached | host: Bos | place: Iran: Karaj | collected 2018-10 | reverse complement strand
GCCGCCGTCCGGAGCCGCCGTCTCCATGGTGTGGCCCGCGAAGACGTATGCTGGATAGACGACGACCGCCCACTGCACGTCGCAGGGGATCGCGTCGATTTGGTCTATCGCGTTGTAGCACTTGTGCCGCGAACTTGTCGCGCCAAGAAGCGTGAGGTGCCCGCCGGCCGATGAACCCATGATGCCTATGCGACCCGGGTCGAGTCCCATTTCAGCGGCCTTCGACTTCACGATGCGTATCGTCCTCTGCAGGTCCTGCCAGGCAGTGGTGTGCTGTGCCAGGGGTGGCTGCGGACGCGGCGTGCGGTATTTCAAAGTCACGACCGCCATGCCCTTTGCATTGAGGTAGCGGCGGAAGGGCGCAACCTCGTAGTCGTCGGGCTTGTTCCAGTCGTAGGCCCCGCCCGCATAGACGATTTGAACGGCCTTTGTTTTCAGCACCTTCGGAATATGCCATTCGATGTAGGGGACGCACTGCCCAGGCTGCGGATCCGGCATTTTGCCCTCGGGCCAGACTGGTTCCCTCAGGTATGCGCCGCGCGCGTCGTCGTCGGCGTATCTCGACATGAGCGGGACTTCCTCGGCGAGAGGGCCCAGGAGGCCCAGTTGCGTCATGAACTCGCGGACACGCCCGAACCAGGCGTCGTAGGCAGTGGCTTCCTCACACTCGCCCTTGTCGCCCCAGAATCCGTGCTGGCGGTCCGCAAAAAGATGCAGCTCCGCGGGAACCCCCATGCTCTTGAGCCGTCTGTATACCTTTGTGGAATTGAACGGGGAATATGGGTCGACGCCGCCATGGAGCATGCACATCGGCGGCGTGTTGGCATCGAACTTGAACGCGTCGTCAATAGTCACGTCAAGTGCGTCGCCCTGACGCGAGTTGGGCGTTCCAAGCCCGTCGCTCAGCCCGTAGACGATGGAGCCGGTAATCGCCCAGTTTGTCTCGCAGGAAACGGTCTCGTCCAACTTGTCAACAGGCGCGTACGCGGGGGTTTGCGAACTGGTGGCCAGAAGCGTTGCAAGATGCGAGCCGGCGGACATCGAAATGGTGCCGATCCGGTCAGGCCGGAAGCCGCGCTTCGCGGCCTGCGAACGTACGAGGCGCACGGCACGCTGTCCGTCCTCCCAGGCGACTGCGTAGAAGGGAAGCCCCTTCGGGCGGGGCGTGCGGTAGACGAGGCTGACGCACAGGCAGCCGAGCGCGGTGAACTTGTCGCGCCAGTCGCGGATAAGACCGACGTCGCAGCAGTTGTTGTACCCGCCGCCTGAAATGAGAATCATGCAGATTCCGTTGGGCTTGGCCGGCGGCTCAAACCATTCAAGGTAGGGCATGCGGTGGGCGTCGGGATTGAAGCCGGGGGCGCAGGCCACGTCGGTCATCTCGGCAATCAAATGCGGCTGAGCGTCGGGCATTTTGCCTTCGGGCCAGAGCGGCTCACGCTCGCCATTGCGCCAGTTTTCGGAGGACATGGTGGGTTTAGATGCGGATGAGTTCGTATTCGCGGGTGCCCATGCCGATCTTCTCCGCGTGTTTGAGCTGGCGGGTCCAGTCCGTGACCTCGGAGATCGATCCGAAGTGGTCGCGCCCCTCGACCTTGCTCTCGCCGAGCTTGCTGTCACGGTTGGGGTCGGCGGCGTTCACGGCGTCGGCGGCCGCCTGGTCGCAGGCGACGGGGTCGAACGAGGCGAACATGCCGACGTCCGGCACGATCGGCGCGTCGTTCTCGCAGTGGCAGTCGCAGTTGGGCGAGATGTCCATCGCGATGTTGATGTGGAAGTTGGGGCGTCCCTGGACGACGGCCTTGGCGTACTCGGCCATCTTCTTGTCGAGGAGCTCGGGAGCCTGCCAGCCAGTCGGGGAGATGGCGTCGACCGGGCAGACGCCTATGCAGCGTCCGCATCCGAGGCACTTGTCGGTGTCGATGGCGCACTTGCGGTTGACAATCTTGGGCGCGTCATGGGCGCAGATCTTCGCGCAGTTGCCGCAGCCGATGCACTTCTCAGCCTTGACGGCCACCTTGCCGTCGCAGTGCTGCGCCATCTTGCCGGCGCGCGAACCGCAGCCCATGCCGAGGTTCTTGATCGCGCCGCCCATGCCGCACATCTCGTGTCCCTTGAAGTGGTTGAGGGAGATGACGATGTCGGCGTCCATCACCGCGCGTCCGATGCGCGCCTCCTTGAGAATCTCCGCGCCCTCGATCGGCACGACGACGTCGTCGGTGCCCTTGAGGCCGTCCGCGATGATGACAGGGCAGTCGACGACATACGGCAGGAAGCCGTTGAGCCAGGCGGTCTCGGTGTGTTCGATCGCGTCCTTGCGCGAGCCGGCATAGAGAGTGTTGCAGTCGGTGAGGAAGGGCTTGCCGCCGAGGGACTTGATTTTGTCCACGACCTTACGCGCGAAGTTCGGACGCAGGAAGGCGAGGTTGCCGCGTTCGCCGAAGTGAATCTTGATCGCGACGAACTTGCGGGCGAAGTCGATCTGCTCGATGCCGGCCTTGTCCATGAGGCGGCCGAGCTTGTCGCAGAGGCCGTCGCCGAAGGCCTTCGTGCGCATGGAGGTGAAGTAGACTTTTGCTTTCATGAGAAGATTATAGTATAAAACGACACAGGAATGCAGTTTTATTATCTCGCGGGACATCACTCGTCGAGGTCGATGGCGTCTTCGCCGAGGTCGTCGATTGGCGCGATTTCGCCTTCCTTCGACTTGCCGCGGAGCTTCGCCATCGCGGCGTTGAGCCGCTCGACGCATTTTCGCTTCTTCCCCTCCTCCTCCTTGCTGTAGGTCTTGGCTTCGTCGCCGTAGCAGGAGACGGCCGTGGCCCAGTCGCCGCGCTTCTCGGCCACGAAACCTTCGGTCTGGAGGTCCTCGCGCTTGTTCTGCGGCGCGTGGAGGCGGGCCGTGCGGAACATCTGCGCCGCATGGTCCCAGTCTTTCTTCTGCACATATGCGTACGCCATCTTGACGTGCAGGACGCCCTTTTCCTTCGGCGTGAGCTCGAGGTCTTCGAGCCTTTTCCGCGTGAAGGCCACCGCCTCGTCGGGGAAGCCGCCCGCAAGGTAGGCGTCGAGGAGCCGCAGCGATGCGGAGTAGCGTTCGGAGTGCGATGCGCCCTGCTCTTCAAGCGCCGATTCCAGCGCGGCGGAGGCGAGGGCAAGCTGCTCGGCGGAGAATTCCTCATCGAAGACTTTGTCCGTCATCAGCAGCTTGGCGCGCAGAAGCTTGAGGCGGACGCGCTGCGCGTTCGAGAGTTCGCGTATCTCCAGCATGTCCGCGAGGGTCTTCGCGGCGTCTTCGCGGCGCAGTATCGCGCTTTGAAGGTTGGCTTCGGCCACGGCGGCGTCAAACCGCTTTTCAAGTGGCTGCGATTTGTCGCTTCGAATTTTCTCCCACAGGGGAATCGCGAGGTCGTAGCGGTTTCGCTTGGCAAGTGCGCGGGCATACGCGGCGAGGTCGCCCTTCGTAGACGGGTCGGCGAGGTCGTCGGAATGGGGCGGGAGTTCCGGCGGCGGCAGCGGCGGGGGCGGATCGTCGGGCTGCGGGCCGACGGCGGCAATGGTCTCGATTGCCCTGCGCGCGACCTCACGGCGGAAGGCAAAGAGGTCGATAATCGATTCGGGGTCCTGCCGGTCCATCCAGACGAAGTTCTTGCGTCCTATGGCCTGCACGGCGGGGTCTGACGACCTTAAGGCGGCCTCGCAGCGCATGCGGAGCAGCGAGAGGTAGCGGATGTCGTCGAGCCCCTCGCGCACGCCTTCCCAGGCGAGCGTCGAGATGAGTCCGTCGTAGGTGAGGTAGGCCATCTGGAACTGGCTGTAGGGACCGCGGTAGACGAAGTCGTTCCATGCGTTGGCGGCGGTGTCGAAGCAGTATTCGTCGTGTCCGTCGAAGTCGGCGTAGTAGTAGCGCAGGCCCTTTGTGCGGCGCCAGATGTCGGGGCAGGCCGGCCCGGTGAAGGGGCCGGCGTAGGTGACGGCCCTGGCCCCGGCCTTGTGCCAGTTCCACGCGATGGAGTGCCGGGCGGAGGCGGGGACGTCGTTCATGCCGACGGCCCATGAGATGTCCTCGGGCTTGGCGTAGTCCGTCCAGGCCTCAAAGCCATACTTGTGCAGAAGCCCCCAGAAGCCGTAGCTGTTGCGGTTGAACCAGGTCGCGCATTCGTCGGCGCTGGCGAAGAAGCAGCGGTGGTGGCCGAGGTACTTGTCCAGAATCTTGCGCTGGAGCTGGAGCATGCCTTCGAACCGCTTGAGCGCCTTTTCGTATTCCTCGGGCTTCTGTTCGGGCGGCGTTTTGCCGTTGTCCATCATCCAGCCCCAGTCGAAGGCGCGGCCGCTGATGAGCATGTCGCATTTCATGCCCTCCTGCCGCATCATGATGAGCGAGCGGAGCGCCATGTCGTCGAAGGTGTCGCTCTTGAACTGGCCGGGGCCGTGGGGCACGTGCGCGTTGTGCTCCGCGCATGACCTGTAGATAGCCCTGACCTTGCGCTCGGCCACGTCCATCTGCTTGCATTCGTCCAGCACCCGTTCGAGCGTCGGCAGCCCCATCCACGCCGAGATGAAGGGTTTTGAGGTGTCGTAGTGCGTCCGGGGCGCGGGAAGCGAGAACGGATAGACCTCGACCTCGACGGGGATGTCGCCGAGTTTCGCGCCGTCCTCGGTGACGGACAACGTTCCCCGGTAGATTCCGGGCGCGGCATCAACCGGTATCCTCCAGGTGAACCAGTACTGTTGGAAACGCCCCTTCTTCAAATCGAACGGCACGAACGTCTTCGGGTCGATGACGGGGTGCAGCGAGTCATTGAAGTCGTGGCCGACGCCGCCGTGCTTGCGCATATCGACATACGCGGGCCTCTCGGGGTAGTCGATTCGCAGGAGAATCGTCCGCTTGGCGTAGTCCCTCGACTCGACGACGCGCACGAGGTCGTCGTCGTGGATGACGAGGTTGTTGATGAGTTCGGGTTTTTCTCGGCCACCGCCCCAGCTCGTGTGCCAGCGCCCCCCGGCGCGGTACCAGACCTTGACCAGCGCGAAGTCCGCCGCGGAGGCCGGAATCTTCGCCCCGCCGGGACCGACGAGGTCTGAAGGGACGAAGCCGACGCGCCGCATGTCGCGCTCCGGCCTGACCGAGAAGGAAATCGATTCGATTTCGCCCTTTGCGGCGGCGCAGGAGAGGACGTTCGTGACGACCCCGCCGGCCGGAGGGGAGTCGGGGAGGTATGGCTTGTCGCCGTAGGGGTCGACCCACCAGAGGGAAAGCGCCGCGCCGAAGAGAAGTGCAACTGCGTCCATGGCCTAGAACTCCTTTTCGTCGAGCTGGATGGAATCGGGGTCGTAGTCGGCGTCGGGCGCCTTGTGCTCCGCCGCGACTTGGTCGGCCGTCTTGCGCTTCTTTGGCGCCGGGGGCGGCTCGCGTCCCTCTAGGCGTCCCTCAAGATAGGAAAGTCGACGGAGGCCGACTTCGTGCGACAGGTAGCACATGCGCCCGTAGTTCCTCCAAATTGACATCTTGACGGTATCGGTCTGTGACGGCAGCTTTGACAGATGCTTTAAGTCTGCGTAGATGACGTCCCATGCGTTCTGGTTGGTGATGCAGAGGGGCTCGACGAGCCGCTCCCAGAACATGCGGTCGCTTTCGACGTCAGAACGGTTGAGCGAGGGCGTCATCGTTTTGGCGTATGGGTAGAGCCGTTCCTCGTGGGCGGTGGTCCAGATCTTCTGTGTGCGGCCCAATTCGGAATTGTAGGCTTTTGTCATTTCGACGGGGGACATGAGGGAGGCGAAGGTCTTGAAGTTTCCGGGGCTGCCGCGCGGCCAGAGAATCCGCCCGGAAAGCGCCTCGCCGGAGTCGGGCGCGCGGTCGAGCCCCACGAACCAGAGGTCGCTTTTGCCGTCGCGCTGCATCGGCCAGTGCCCGTAGAGATGGACCCACTTGACGGAGACCGTGGCGGTCCAGCCCCCGCCCTTGTTCCCGGTGACCGTCACGGACGGCTGGGGATTGGGGTAGTCGGGGCCGAAGTCGCGAAGCATGGGAGATGTCCAGATGCGGGTGTTGGGCGCGTGAATGGCGTTGGAGAAAGGCCTGAAGCGCTCGTCGATGCTGAAAAGACCTTCACCGACATAAGGGGCGCGCTTATCGCCGTGCCATTCGGGATTGAAATCGCAATGAAAGCGATACGGGAGGAATTCGCCCGGTTTTTCGCCTTGAATGTAGACTCTGAAATCAAGCGTGCCGCCTGGAAGCTGGTCTTTTGCCAGCGCGGGCCCCTTCGAAGTGGTGTAGGAGAGTTCAAAGCCGAACCTGTCGGCCCTGAAGGAAAGTCCGCCATCGAAGACCAGAGTCCCCTTGAGCCATGGGAGCGGCTTCTGCTCGGGCTTTACGACCGCGTCGGAGTACGGCACGAAGGCGAGGGTCTGCGGCTCGGCGGGGGTCGTGCGCTTTTCCGGCAACGACGCCCGCGGCTTGCCGAGGAGTTCTTCGAGACGACGCGCCCAGACGACGCATTCAAGCCGGAGCGTGTCAACGTTCTCCCAGCTGGCGGGCATCCATCCGAACCAGTAGGCGACGCGGCGGCTCTCGGCTCTGACGGCAAAGTCGTCGCTTTGCGCCGCCTCGTCCGCGAGCGACTTGAGATAGAGAAGGATTCGCCAGTCCTCCCTTGCCTCCGCGAGAGCCTCGCGCCAGCCTGGGGGAAGGTTGTCGGCGTCGGGCAGCCAGATGCCATCCGCACCGCCTTGGAAGGCGATAAACGACGCCTCGCGGCGGAAACGGACGGCCGAGCCTTCGGGTTGGAAACGGACGGTCTTCAGCACCGTGACGCCCAACGACTTCCAAGAGTGAATCAGGTGACGGCGTGGCATCTGCAGAAAGGCGACGGCGGAGGCGGTTTCGGCCCAGTTCGTGAAGGCAGCCGCCTCGTCGGCGAAGTCGTTCGCCTCCACGAGCGGACGCTTTCCGGCTGCCCGCAGCTCCGCGACTGCGGACGGCGTCGGTGACTCCACGTATGTGAAGTCGCCCGCATTCCCAGGCGACAGCTCAAGGAACGCGGCCATCGCGGATTGCACGGCGCACATTGCGGCCGTGAAGAGTATCACGACCTTTCGTACTTGCCTGTCCTGCTTGGATTTTCTGCCTGACACGGTTCACCCTCCCCTTGCTGCCGAAACGCTCAAATGAACATGGCCATGTAGTGTGGAAGCGTGATCTTCTTGCCGGAACGGCCGACATTGCCGTTTATGAATTTGAACCCGGTCTCAATGTCATCCCTTTCCAGCAGCCTGTCAAACGACCGGGAAGCTTCGTTTCCCGCCTTGACCTCGATCGGCGTCACGGCACCGTTTCGTTCAATCAGGAAATCCACTTCCGCCTGATTGGACTTGGGCATGTAATAGAACGGCTGGTAGCCAAGGCGTACCAGTTGACCCATTATCGCGTTTTCATACAGCCCGCCCTTCGCGAAACCTTTCAGCGTGTTGTCGACGATGGATTTCTTGACTTGGAAACCGATCATGGCGCACAGAATTCCGACATCCGAGACATACATCTTGTAGATGTCCGGACTGGCATACACGGACAGTGGCATGGAAGTGTCCCCCAGATTACGGCATTGAAGGGCAAGCGACGACTCCCTTAGCCAGTCGACGGAGTTTCCGAACTTCCGCGCGGAACCGCCGTGCTCCACGGCCGAAAACTTGAACTTCCGGTTTTCCCTGGCGAGTTGCGCGGGAAGCGAAAGATAGCATGCCCTTATCTTTGGCTTTTCGGTGTTGGGGGCGTAGCGTGCGATGTCATCGAGATTGGAGGCCAATATCTTCGTCTGCGTCTCGTGCGCTTCGCCGAAACTCCCGGTGTCGAAGAAGCGCGACACAACCTCGGGCATGCCGCCGTTCACGAGGTATTCCCTGAAAAGCCTGGACATCTTTTCGTGGCCTGCGGGGGGGACGGGCGAGCAGTTGTCAAAGGCCTCGCGCAGAATGCCGATGGAATCATCGCCGTAGCCAGCGGCCCAGAGGTATTCCTCGAAATCGAGGGAATGCATGAGAATCTGGCGCTCATAGCCAACGGGTATGGATTCCGTTCTGCGGTCGGCTGAGCGTCGCTCCTCGTCATCGCGGAAGTTGATTCCAAGGAGCGAACCAGATGCTATGACATCGGCCCGTTCGTCAATGGCAAGGCTTTTGAGTGCGGTTCTCGCCCTCGGACAGCTCTGTATTTCGTCAAGGAAAACCAATGTCTCCCCGGGTATGAGTCGGAAATTTGGGAACTGGATGCTGATTGATTTGAATATCTCGCTGGCTTCGAGGCTTCCGGCGAAAATGTCGCGGTACTCAGGGTTGAAAATGAAGTTGATATAGAGATACGAGGCATAGTTCTGCCTACCGAAATAGTCGATGATGAAAGTTTTGCCAATTTGACGGGCACCCTTGACAAGCAGGCACTCCCGGGAGTGCGACGCCTTCCATTCCAGAAGCTTTCCGTAGAATTTTCGTTTGAGCATGTTCCGATCCTCCATGGCTAGAGTTAATTCGCACTATGATAATACCAATTCCGCTTCCGTCCGTCAAGCCCCATGCAACTTTTGCGGCATGCCGCCGTACTTGTTTTGCAACTTTTGCGATGGTCGTTCGCTGTGTCATTGCAAATTTTGCGGACACGGTCGAATGTCGGTGGTATAATGCTTACATGAACATGCCTTCCAGATACTCCAGCACAAGCGCGACTGCGGACATTACCGTGGAGAAGCCTTGAAAACCTCCGCGACTCTGCGTGATAACCCAGGTCCGGCAATCACCGTAGCTTGAAGATCTTGGTCGGTTTCGTGGCGGTACCGCCGTAGTATTCCAGCACGACGCCGGAGTCGGAGACACGCAGGATATGATGTCCCACGGCCTTTGCGGCGTAGCGTGTCTTGAGTCCGGGGCGGTATTCGTCGAAGAGCGCGTCGAACCGGACGTTCGCATCGGTCTTCTCGGCGGTCTTTAGCCAGGCGCCGTAGTCGGCCGGCGTTTCTGAGATGACAGCTGGCACTGCGGGCTTTTTGGTGCCGCTAGATTCCCGCGGAACGGAGCTGAGCACCATTTCGGTAATCCGTCCGCCATCGCCGTACCAGTCCTTGTATTCCAGCGAATGGACATGGGCGGAGAGGACGATTGCGTTGCGCTTTGCGAGCATCTCCCGCATTTTCCGCCGCGCTTTGGTCATGTTTTCCTGGCCGAGATAGAACCATCGCACCTTCCAGACGTCCATTGGAAGCACGGGGCCGTGGACCGCGATGAAGGTGTAGCGGACATTCGGGTTGTCGGCGAAGATTTTCGCCACCGTGTCGACAGTGCTGGCGCCGGAGTTAAAGTCAATGACGACCCAGAGGTCGGGGCCGTGACGGAAACCGAAGGTCGTCGACTTCACCTCGTTGGTGGTGAGGGAGGCGAGATGGGTGGCCTGCCATGGAACCATGAAGCTCTTAAAGGCCATGGGGCCGACATCGTGGTTGCCGCAGACAACGACGACGGGGAGGCCGGTGTATGTCTGCTCGAGGATGGACGTGGCCTCGGCGAGCATCTGGGTGTGCGCAGCGTATGAGGCGGCATAGCCGTCGACTATGTCGCCGAGCTGCAGCGCGAAGTCAGTGTCGGGACCCACGGTGGCGGCCGACGCGGCCAGAATGGCCGGCGATTCCTCCTTCCACATGGCCTGCTTGGGCTTGTTGCCGGGTTTCTCCTTGGTGTGGAAGCGCGCGTCGTCGTAGTGCAGGTCGCCAAGCACGGCGACGGAATAGCCATTGGACGATACGCAACCTGTCGCGACAAGCAGAACGGAAGCTGCGACAGCGAGAAGCAACCGAAGACAGTGCTCATTCTTCGGCATTCTTATTCGAGTAAAAAAGGCCATCTATTTCTCCTTCCAGTTCAAGGCCGCTTGTTTTTGCTTAACTACATCCATTGTCCAGTGTTTGAAGTATTGTAGCGCAAAGGGCTTTGCCTATGCAACGAAAATGAGAAACGGGTGGTTTGACAAGGTAAATGCACCCCCCGCTTTCGCGGGAGTGCGCATTTACCTTGTCAAACCACCATTTTTGAGAAGACCCTTGAATCTTCGCAATCCTTGTGCTATAATGTGAACTGTGCTACCTAGGATAGCGCAGAAATAGACAAGGAGGCAAAATGAGGAATCCTTTCAAATACGGTTGCGTCGTTGGCGGCGAGGACTTTTGCGCGCGTCCCGAACTCGCCAAAAGTCTCGCCGGCTTTGTGCGTTCCGGCCAGAATGTCGTCATTCAGGGCGAACGACGCATGGGGAAGACATCGCTGGTTCGCGAGACGGTGGGCAAGATGCGCGGCGTCAGGCTCGTCTACGTGGATTTGCTTGGCGTGTGCGACGTGCCGGATCTTTGCGGAAGAATCGCAGAAGCCCTTTCGGAAACCGAGCAATCACTTCCGTTCTACAGGAAGCTCGGGAAACTTCTGGGTGTTCTGCGTCCGACCATATCAATTGATGCCGAGACCGGCATGCCGGTCTTTTCCATTGACAAGGCCGCCGCAGCAGGGGCGCATGGCTCGCTTGAGTCGGTCATGGCGGCCGTGGCGGAGGAGGCCGGACACCGGCGACTTTGCGTGGTGTTTGACGAATTCCAGGACATCCTCGACATGACTGACGGCAAGCGGACTCTGGCCGTCATGCGCGGGAAGATACAGCTGGACGCTTCGACACCTTACATATTCATGGGGAGCGTCCGCAACAGAATGACGGACATCTTCTGGGATCCGTCCAGCCCGTTCTACCACTCCGCCGCCGCGCTGCCCGTCGGCGAGATACCGGAAGAGGACTTCTACCGCTTCGTTCTTGCGAAATTCCAATCCGGAGGGCGGAAGTTGTCGCGTGAAGTCTTTTCCGCCATTTTCGAGTCTGCAAACAGAATCCCGGGATACGTCCAGGAACTTTGCGACACAATCTGGGACTGCACCGACGAAGGATGCGAAATAGGCGACTCCGAAATAGACCAGGGGCTTCAATCCGTCTTTGCCCGCGAGAGGGACCACTACGAAATATTCATGGGGCGCCTTACGCCGATACAGCGAAAGGTCGCCACGGCGCTCGCCGCCAATGGAGGCAAGGGGGTCTATTCGGCGGAATTCCTTGCAAAGGCGCAGGTGTCGGGAATTGGCACGATGCGCCGTTCCCTGACCAAACTCATGGCGGAAAACCTGATCTACCGCTTCAATGACGAATACCGCTTCTTCAACCCATTTTTCGCAAGGTGGCTTGTGTTGCGCAAATAGACTTGCCACTGCACTCGGCCAACTAGCCAACTAGCAACTAGTAACTATGAACCCAACAAGACAACCATTGTGCATTGTGCATTATGCATTCTGCATCGCCTTTGCGGCTTTCGCCGCGAAGGCCGCCGTGACCTGGTACGCCGTCGACCCGATGTCCGAGAGGCGCTACATGCCCAATGCCGAACCTGTCGGCGGACACAAGGGCGACCCCGTCCGCATCGTCGCCGCGCAGGGCGAGTACGAGCCTGGCTCCTTCGTGCTGACGAGCGATGCCGACGAGGGCAAAGTCGTTTTTTCCGTCTCCGGCCTGAAGTCGAAGGACGGCGCGGCAATCCCCGCCTCCGCGATTGACCTCGCCACAGTCAAGGTCTGGTACCAGGCCGGCAACGCGTGGTTCAGCTACTTCCAGGACACAAGCCTGAAACTCTGCCCGGAACTCCTCCTCCATGACGAGGACCTCGTGAAGGTCGACGAGGTCAAGGTGGCCAACTACGCGCGTCTCACGGAGAAGGACGGAAGCGTCCGCTACCACTGGCTCACGCCGCCGCGCAACGTGGAGAACCGCATCGAAGACGCCGCGCGTGTCGGCTTCAACCTCGACGACGCCTTCCTGTCGATGAAGGAGAACTTCCAGGACGCCCCGGCATTCGCTGGCGCGACCATCGCGAAGGGACGGTACAAGCAGTTCTTCGTCACGGTGCACGTCGCCACGGACGCGAAACCCGGCCTCTACGAGGGAGAAATCCGTCTGCGCCGCCGCAGGGACGGCGCGGATCTCGGCGCCATTCCGCTGCGCCTGAGGGTGCTGCCGTTTCAGTTGCCCGAGCCATGCACTTACGCCGACTGGAACAAGGAGTTCCGCACCTGGTTCTGCGAATACATCAGCCTGAACGCCATCGAGGCCCTCAACGGCGGGGACCGCGCCCTCGCCGAACGCCAGCTCCGGGCGATTCTCGCCGACTTCGTCCGCCACAACGAGACGATTCCGTCCTTCGCGGAACGCGTCGATCGTCCCGAGTTCGCCCGCGAGGCGGGCATGGATCTCCAGCACGCGGTGATCGGCGGCATGCACCTCTCTTGGAACCGGGCCGACATGCGCTACGCCGCCCGCCGGCTCCGCGAGAAGGCCGAAAGGGCCGCCGGCAAGCCGCTTGACGGCTATGCCTGCTGGGGCGACGAATATGGCCTCGGCACGCTGCGCAAGGTCCGCGAGATGGTCGAAATCTACCATGACGAAGGTTTCAAGTTCACGATAAACTCCCGCTACGGCTACGCGGCCGGGGGCTACCTCGCCGACCTCTACTGGCCGCCGTTCCGCCCCGACCTCACCTCGAAGGAGGCCACGGAGCATTTCAACAACCTTGGCGGGGGAGGGTATTTCGGCTGGTACGCGCAACAGCATGTCGGCGTCGAAAACCCGGCGTACATCCGCCGCCAGTACGGCCTCGGCCCGTATCGCGCCGGAATGTCGTGCAACTATAACTACGCCCATCACCTCGGCGGCTGGAACGACATCTCGAAGGGGCTGTACCGTCCGATGAACTTCATCTACGGGTGCGGCGGCGGCTGCCTCGACACGCTCCAATGGGAGGCCTTCCGCGAGGCCATCGACGACATCCGCTACGCGACCTGCCTGCAGCGGCTCGCGCGACCCCTTGTCAACTCATCCGACACCGAGGCGCGCTACGCCGCCCGCAAGGCGTTGCAATGCCTCTCCGACCTCGACGGCGACGACTACGACCTCGGCGCAACGCGGCTCGAGATTGTCCGTCACATTCTCACGTTGCAGGAATGCAGCGGACGATTAGTAGCTAAACCCCCGCTCGCCGCGATGCGCGAGTGATTCAATTCACTTCCCTTGCGCAGGGTTGCTTTCGCTTCTGGGAGTTTAGGAGATAAGGAGATGAGGGGAATTGCTTTCGCTATCACGGAGGGATGGGAGAATCACGGAGATTCGGAGATTATAATAAAAGCACTCCGTGCCTCAAAATCTCCACTTGCTCCGTGTTTTGCGCCGCAGGCATTGGTGCAGGAAGCGCATGCCTCCCAACCTCCGAGACTCCTCTCTCCCAGAAGCCGCCGGCAGGCCTCGACAAAAGGGAAGGCATAGACGAGTGACGAGTAAAGGAGACGTGACATGAAACTTTCAGGACTTTCAAGACTGGCGTTGGTGTCCGCCTTCGCCGCAACTGCGGCGATGGCCGACACCAACGCCCCCGTGACCTTCCGGCAGGCGTTGAAGGCGATAACGGACAAGGCCGCCGCGATAGACAAGGCGAAGACGCCTCTTCTCGAGAGCGCCATCCGCTTCGAGGAACTTCGCGCCACGGAGCCCTACTCCACCAACACCTTCCTGAAGGCGGAAATAAACAACCGCATCCTCTCCTGGTGCCTGGCCAGCGCCTTCACCTTCATCAAGCGGACGTACGACCGCGACGCCTGCGTCGCCAAGGCCGAGGAACTCTGCCGCGACGTCCTGGCCTCAAAGGAGTTCAACTACAAGCAGAAAGAGCGTTTCGCGTCGTCGCTCACCTCCATCCATGCCCACAGGGGGGATTTCGACGCCGCCGAGAAGGTGGCCCGCGACTGGATCGCCGCCGTAGAGTCGCTTCAAAAGCCGGATTCGGCCGCGCTCTGCCGCGCATGGGGCATCCTGGCCGATGTCTTCCGCCTGCAGGACCGCGCCGACGACATGGTCGCCGCCCTCGACCAGGCCCGCAAGGCGGATCCGGCCGAGGGCACCCGCCAGGCCACGAAAAAGGCCTGGTCGCTCGGCGGCCTCAACGACAAGGTCGATGCCTGGTGGAAGGAACTCGGGGACGTCTACGTGGAGGCGACGTTCTTCGCCGACAAGAACCGCAAACGCTGCCGCGACGCCGCCCTTGACTATGTCTTATGCGAGACGAACAACCTCGGCCGCCGCTGTTCGCTGGCCTCGAAGTACTTCATCTCCGAGGATTCGCCCGAGGCGCTCGCCGCACTGCGGCTCCTTGGCAAGGAAAACATCGCCAAGGGCTGCTTCGGCCCGCACGATCTCGTCACGCTCTTCCAGCGCGGCGCGTACGGCAGATTTGTCAACGTCTTCGAGGCCCTGTCGCAAACCACGAACTCTCCGGGCGCCTTCGCCGCCGCCCCCATACGCCGACTCTATATCATCTCCCTCGGCGCCGTCGGGCGCAAGGCGGACGGCGCGACCTTCGCGAAGATCTGTGCCGGCATGAAGAAGAACACGCCGCTCGACACCCTCAAGTTCCAGGTCTACGAGGCGATTCTCTCCGGCCGCGACGCGCTCCCCATCATCAATCAGTCGCCCTGTTCGCGCAAGGAGCGCATGGAAGCCACGCTGAGCGCCGCGCGTCAATGCCAGATTTGGGATATGATCGAGGCGGCCGAAAAGTACTCCACCGCCTACCTGAAGTACGCCAAGCCTGCGCCGAACCGCGTCGCCAAGGTCGTCTGGAGCGACAAGCCCGTTGAGAACATCACCGACTGGCGCGCCCTCGCCAAGGGGCTTGAGACCCATGACTGCGACATTCCCTTTGACGTCTCGCTCGACTTCCTTGAGACGGATGTGGCCACAGGCCGCGGAAAGCAAGGGGCGAACGACGGCGAAAGACCGGCCCGGATGTCGCTCCAGACAATCGCAGACCGCAACGCGCTGCACATCTTCATCGTTGTGGAGGACAAAGAGGCCCGCCTCGTCGAAAGCGGCTACAAGGGCGGCATCGGAACCGAAATGTACTTTGCGCCCGGATTCGACCAGCCATACATCTGCTTTGGCTCCAGCCCGCAGGAAGGGGTGTCGTGGGACTTCCAGACGAGCTACTCCAGCGCCGTCCACAAGCGCCTCGACAGGCTTGCGACCAAAGGGCCGCACTTCAGGAGCGAAGTCGCCTTCACCGACAGCGACTACGTCCTCCACATTGTCTTCCCGTGGGACGACTTCTACCAGAAGCTGCCCTCGCCGAAGGCCGAATGGAGGTTCGAGTGCATCTCGTGGTGTCCGGACGGTCCACGCACATGGGGCGGATCCATCGGCGTGCACAACTTCTCGCGCTGGGGCACGCTCGCAATCGACTTGACGCCGAAGCAGCTCACGGAAATCCGGCGCGGCATACTGCTCCGCACGGCAAAGGGCGGCTGGCGGCTCCGCCCCTTCCCCTACAACGTCAAGATCGACTACTTCGACAACTGGGCAGACCCCGCCGTTGGCGACCCGGCCTTTTTTGAGGAATGTCTGAAGCCCCTGCAGGATGAACTCGCCGGCTACGCCAGGCGCATCAAGCCCGACATGGCGGACGAAGAGGTCAACGAAATCTACGAAAAGGCCCTTGTCCGCATGAAGGGGCTCAAGTACGAGATCGACGCCCTCCGCCGCGACTACCTCGCGCGGAAGATGACGGAGTGACGAGGAAAGTGACGCCAACGCGGCGATGTGGTATTATATTGCGCATGGAAAAGATTGCGACAGACATCTACACTTTTGCCGAGTTGAGGAACGAGGGTTTCACCTATGTCGACAAAACTGGTGCGCTTTACGCCATGGCGTCGGGTGAAAGCGGAAAGCAGTTCTTCCTCGCCCGCCCGCGCCGGTTCGGGAAGTCCCTCGCCGTCTCGACTTTCAAATCCCTCTTCGAGGGGCGCCGCGATCTTTTTCAAGGACTTGCCATAGAACCAAAATGGGACTGGTCGAAGAAGTGGCCCGTGTTGCACCTCGACATGGGCTCGATGCAGGCGCGGAGCGTCGACGAGTTCAACGCGCTGCTCGTGAGCCATCTGCAACGAAGGGCGCTGGAGATGGGCGTTGCCGGACTGAAGGACGCGCTTCCGTCCATCCTCTTCACGAACCTCATCGACGCGCTTGCGGCGAAGTCCCCCGACGGACGAATGGTGCTGCTTGTCGATGAATACGACAAGCCGCTTCTCGGCCACTTGATGAAGCCGGACGTGACGGATTTCCGAGACGCGCTGAAGGCGTTCTATTCCGTCATCAAGACACTGGAGTCAAAGCAGCGCTTCACTTTCATCACAGGCGTCAGCAAGTTCTCCAAGGTGTCGATCTTCTCCGACCTCAACAACCTGAACGACTGGACTATGGACGCCAACGCGGCGACGCTCTTCGGCTACACGCACGAGGAGGTGCTCAAATATTTTCCCGGACGCATCCACGATCTGGGCCAGGCGAACGGACTCACGGACGACGAGGCGTTTGCAAAGATCGTGGAATGGTATGACGGATACAGGTTCGAGGAGTGCGCCGAGCCCGTCATAAACCCCGTTTCCCTGGGCAAGTGCTTCCAAAAGCGGAAGTTCGCCGACTACTGGTCCGCGACGGCCATTCCGACTTTTCTCATCGACATCCTGAAAGAGCATCCGCTCGACTTCTCGACTATTGACATATCAGAGTCCGCGCTCAACGCCTACGAACCCGACAAGCCCAGGATCGTGACGCTTCTCTACCAGACGGGCTATCTCACGATAAAGAGCTTCCGGCAGTTCGGGACGGCTCGCCGCTACACGCTCAAGTTCCCCAATCTCGAAATCGAGAACTCGTTCCTCGACAATGTCGTTGGCGCATACGTCGGAAAGGACGTCGACGTCTCGTCCGGCCTTGCCGTCGCGGCCGGGGAGGCCCTCCACGCGCATGACGTGCCGAAGTTTCTCAAGTCGCTCAAGGCGATCTTCTCTGACATCCCCTACGACATGACCGACCGCCAGAACGAGCAGATGTGGCAGACGATTGTCTATGTTGTCCTGCGCTCCATCGGAATAAACGTGAACGGCGAGGTGAGGACGAACGAGGGACGTATCGACCTCGTTGTCGACCTGCCGGACGACATCTACATCGTTGAGTTCAAGCTCGACCGCCCCGCGTCCGAGGCGATGGAGCAAATCAAGAACAGGGATTACGCGGGCAAGTACGCGCTCTCCGAAAAGCGCGTCACGCTCGTAGGCATATCCTTTTCCGCCGCGAAGCGAACCATCGTGGAGGAACTCGTCGAGGAAATGCCAATTACCAGGAGACAGCCATGAACCATACGGCAAAGACATTGTGCATTGTGCATTCTGCATTCTGCATTTCCGCTTTAGTGGCCAACGCCGCCGACATCTACGTCTCGCATCTCGTCGAGGGCGGAGTGCCTTACTACGCCGGCGCGCCCGCCGGTGCAGTTGTTTTTGACGACCTCCAGTCTGCTGTGAACAGCGCCGCCGCCGGCGACACGATTTGGGTGGAGGATGGTTTCGTCTGCGATTCCGGGGCTACGACGAACAATTCCTACGGCGTCTCGCGCATCCACATCGGCAAGGCAATCGCCATACGCGCCCGCGGCGCGGACCTTTCCAACCCACCCGTCATCCGAGGCCGCCGACACTCCGACTCCGCGGCGACGGGGACCGATTCCATACGCTGCGTCGCCATGCCCGTCGCGGGCGCAGTCCTCGAAGGGCTCGTGCTGGAAGGCGGCACGGCCCAGACGCCCCCGTCGTCGGTTTCGAACAACAACGCCAAGAAGAACTGGACGTGCGGGGGCGGACTCCTCGGCGTCGGTTTCGTCACCAACTGCGTCATCTCGGGATGCCGGAATCCCGCGGGTTCCAATGGCGGCGGAGGCGCCTCCAACGTGGCAGGACTCAATGTCGCCCTCTCCCTCTTCGGGTGCGTCGTCACGAACAACGTCGCGACTTATGGGGGCGGACTCTACAACGCCTATGGCACGACGGATTCGCGTCTCGTCGCCATAAACTGCGTTATCGCGCACAATCTGATCTCCCACTACGGTGGAGGCGCCTACTACGCATCGCTCAGCGGGTGCGACGTCGCGGACAATACTGCTACAAACGGCACGGCGACGTACGGGACGGGCCGCGGCGGCGGCCTCTTCGGCGGCAGCGCCACCGGTTGCCGCTTCTTCGGCAATGTCGCCTTCAGCACCGGCACCGTCTCGGGCGTCGGTGGCGGTGCCTCCGACGCCGTGCTGACGGATTGCCTGCTCTCGAACAACTGGGCGAATGCCGGTGGCGGAGGATTTTACAACGGCAGCGCGACGCGCTGCCGCATCATCGGCAACCGAACGACGTCGTCAGGAGGGGGCGCCACTGGCTGGTCAGGCGGCTCCCCTGTCTTCCCCGAATGCGTCGACTGTTTCTTCGAGGGCAACTACGCGAAGGGCGACGGCGGCGGCATGAGCCATGCCCACGCCACGCGATGCGTCTTCACCAACAACTGGTGCGAGGGCGGAGGCGGCGGAGCGAACTGGGGCATCATCACGGACTGCATCGTCGTCTGCAACATCGCCTCCAACACCACCTCGACCTTCACCGCCGCCAACGGCGGGGGCTTTTCTTCCTATAGCGGCTCCTCCTCCAAAACGGGGTCGGTGGCGACCAACTGCCTGATCGCGGGCAACATCGCGACCGGCGGCGCCACCACTGGCGCCGGTCGCGGCAGCGGTGGAGGGGCGACAGCCGCGACGCTCGTCGGCTGCATCATCACCAACAACATCGCCCAGTACCGTGGCGGAGGTTGCTCGGGCTGCTCGACCTTCAACTGCCTCGTCACGGACAACACCAGTCTCACTGATCGCGGCGGCGGCCTTTGGAAAGGCGACCACTACAACGCCGTAATCGCCCGAAACACCAGCAAGGGCGGCGCCGCCGGCGTCGACGGCTACAGCGCCGCGCCAACGCTGGTCAACTGCACCGTCACGGGCAACAGCCGGGCCGGCGTCGACGCCCGTCTCCTGGTGAACACCGTCATCTACGGCAACAACGGGACTGACAAGACATCCTACGCCACGAACTCGTGCGTGACATCGCTCGCCGACATCACCTCCAAGGGCCCCGGCAACACCACCGCCAACCCGAAGCTCGGGTCTGATGGGACCATGCCCTACGTGCCGCTTCCCGGCTCGCCATGCCTGAACAAGGGCGTGGCCTTTGACTGGATGACGAATGGCGCCGACATACGGTCAAGCGCTCTCAACGGGCGCAAGCGGATTGTCGGTCCGGCCCCGGACATCGGCGCCTGCGAAGCGCACTTCCTCTGGCAGACGATTATCTGCGTACAGTAGGCCCGCGCGGTCGGATTGTCAAATCGTCCGATCGTCAAATCGTCGGATTGTCGAATCGTCGGCCAGAGCCGCCAACTAATCAACTAGCCAACTAGCAACTATGATCCAAACAAAACAACCATTGTGCATTGTGCATTGTGCACTGTGCATTGCCTTCGCGGCAACTGCCGCGAAGGCCGCCGTGACCTGGTATGCCGTCGACCCGATGTCCGAGCGGCGCTACATGCCAGACGCCGAGCCTGTCGGCGGATTGAAAGGCGAGCCCGTCCGCATTGTCGCCGCGCAGGGTGAGTACGAACCCGGTTCCTTCGTCCTGACGAGCGACGCCGACGAGGGCAAGGTCGTTTTCACCATCTCCGCGCTGAAGTCGAAGGACGGCGCGTCCATCCCCGCCACGGAAATTGACCTCAAGACCGTGAAGGTCTGGTACCAGGCCGGGACATCGTGGTTCAGCTACTTCCAGGATACAGGCCTGAAACTCTGCCCCGAGCTTCTCCTGCACGACGAGGACCTCGTGAAGGTGGACGAGGAGAAAGTCGCCAACTACGCGCGCATCGACGATGGCGGCGGGAAGTTCCACTACCACTGGATCACGACGCCGCGCGGCGTCGACACCGGAAAGTCCGACGCCTTCCTCTCGATGAAGGAGAACTTCAAGGACGCCCCGTCCTTCGCCGGCGCGACGGTGGACAAGGGCCGCTACAAGCAGTTCTTCCTGACGGTCCACGTCCCCGACCACGCGAAGCCCGGTCTCTACAAGGGCGAGATCCGCCTTCGCCGCCGCGCCGACAAGGCCGACCTCGGCGCAATCCCGGTGAAGCTCCGCGTACTGCCGTTCAGCCTTCCGGAGCCCTGCACCTACTTCAACTGGAACAAGGAGTTCCGCACTTGGTTTTGCACTTACATCAGCCTCGACAACATCATGGAGGTCAACGGCAACGACCGGGAACTCGCCCGACGGCAGTTGGCCGCCGTCATGGCCGACTTTGTCCGCCACAACATCAGGATCCCCTGCTACCGCGGCGCGTTCACCAACCCCGAAATCGCCCAAACTCTCGGCATGGACCTCGACCACATCTGCTACGGCAGCATGAAGCTCTCCTGGAGCAAGGCCGACATGCGCCACCACGCACGGCGTGTCCGCGCACGCGTCGAGCGTCTGACGGGCAAGCCGCTCGACGGCTACATGACCTTCGGCGACGAATATGGTCTCGGAATGCTCAAGGACATGCGCGACATGATCCGCATCTACCAGGAAGAAGGCTTCAAGTTCCAGCTCAACTGCCACTACGGCTACTCCGCCGGAGGCTACCTCGCCGACCTCTATTGGCCGTCCGCCCGCCCCGATCTCACCTCGAAGGACATGACGGAGCACTTCAACAACCTCGGCGGCGAGGGCTACTTCGGCTGGTACGCCTCGCAGCACACCGGCGTCGAGAACCCGGCCTTCATCCGCCGCCAGTACGGACTCGGCCCCTACCGCGCCGGACTCTCCGCCAACTTCAACTACGCGCAGAGGCTCCAGGGGTGGAACGACATCGCCCACGAGACATACCGGCCGATGATGCTCGTCTACGGCTGTGGCGACGGATGCCTCGACACCCTCGAGTGGGAGGCCTTCCGCGAGGCCATCGACGACATCCGCTACGCGACGCTCCTCCAGCGGCTCGCCCGCCCGCTCGTCGCCTCCGCAAACGTCGACGTCCGCTACACCGCCCGCAAAGCGCTCCAGTGCCTCTCCGACCTCGACGGCGACGACTACGACCTCGGCGCCGCGCGCCTTGAGATTGTGCGCCACATTCTCGCGTTGCGGGCATGTGACGCACAATCAGTGACGAGTGATTAGTGGTTAGTAATTTTGGAGACCAGCCATGAGACTTTCAGGACTTTCAAGACTTTCAAGACTGTCCGCAGTTGCGTTCATCGCGCTCTGCGCGACGATTGCAACAGCGGACTACACGATGCCGCCGCTCCCGGAGGCGCCGGCCAACCTCAAGGCCGCAGAGCAATCATTCAAGGCCTTTGTCGGCGCCGTCGACAAGACCAAGGCCCCGTACGCCGTGGCGATCCCGTGGCTGGAGGAGCTGAAGGCGACGCCGCCCTACTCCACAAATTCGCAGTACCGCCTTATCATTGACAAACAGATTCTGGGCTGGTGTTGCCTCACCTATTGGGCGAACCTCGGGCGCTACAACGCCGACTACTGCAACGCCAAGATCGTGGAACTCTGCAAGGCCGTCCTCGCCGACCCCGCCCTCACGCTCGTTCAGAAGGAGACATTCGTCTCCGCGCTCATCCGCAAACGGGCGAGCGACAACGACTTTACCGCCGCCGAGAAAATCGCCCGCGAGCATATCGCCCGCGCGGAAGCCTTGAATCCGCCAGACCCAAGGGCCGTCGCCGGCGCCTGGCTGCTCCTGTCCGATGTCTTTGCCTTGCAAGAGCGCCCAACCGACATGGTCGCCGCCATCGAACGCGCCCGCAGGAGCAGCCCCCTCTTCGGCACGCAGGGCGGCACCACCCGCGCCTTCGACTTCGGCGGTCTCGACAAAATCGTCGACATGTGGTGGGGCGAACTCGACCGGCCCTACGAGGAGGCGCTCTTCTTCGCGGAAAAGGGCTGGCAGGGCCGCCGGAGGAAGGTGGCCTGCGACTACATCCTGTGCCCGACGAACCACATCCGGTACCGCGTCGACCTCCTCCAGCGCTACTTCATGGCCGACAACGGGGCCGACGCCCGTGCCGCCCGGCAGGCGATCGGGCGCGAGACGTTCAAGGGCTTCTACAACTGGCGCGGCAGCGGCGGCATCTTGACGGCCTTCAACCGCGGCGACTACCAGCTCGCCGTGGACATCCTGGACGACATCTCGGCCTCCGGCGTCCCGGCGCATTTCGCCACGCCGAACTTCACGCGCATCCACATTGCCGCACTGGGTGCACTCGGCCGCTACGACGAGGCCGCTGCGCTGGCCCGCGCGCATGAGGCGGACAAGGGCAACTCCCCGCTCGACATCCTCAAGTACCAGGTTTACGCCGCAATCCTCTCGGGAACCGACGCCCTGCCGCTCGTAGAGCAGTCTTCGTGCGCGCGAAAGGACAAGATCGAGGCCACGCTCGACGCCGTCCGCATGTGCCAGATCTGGGACAAGCTCGGCGTCTCCGAGAAATACTGCGACGCCTACATGAAGTACTTCGCGCCGCCGCCAAAGCGCGTCGCCAAGGTCGTCTGGAGCGACAAGGCCGTCGGCAACATAACCGACTGGCGCGCGCTCGCTGACGGACTTGAATCCCATGTCTGCGACCTTCCCTTCAAGGCCTCGCTTGACTTCCTTGAGACGGATGTCGCAACAGGACGCGAAAAGGTCACATTCGAGGAAGGGGCCAAGCCCACCCGGATGGCTTTCCAAACCGTGGCCGACCGCGACGCCCTCCACCTCTTCCTGCGCGTGGAGGATGCTGAGTCGCGCCGTGTCGAGTCCGGCGCCAAGGGCGGCGTCAGGACCGAGATGTACCTCGCCCCCGGCGACGACCAGCCCTACACGACCTTCGGCTCCAACCCGCGCGACGGCATCTCGTGGGATTTTCCCACGAGCTACCAGAGCGCCGACCACAAGCGCATCGACCGCACACCCCTCACTGGGCGCCGGTTCAGAAGCGAGGTCGCCTTCTCCGACGACGACTATGTCCTGCACATCGTCTTGCCGTGGGACGACTTTTATCAGAAGCTACCCTCGCCAAAGGCGACATGGAGGTTCGAGTGCATCTCCTGGTGCCCCGACGGCGGCTACACATGGGGCGGATCCGTCGGCATCCACAACGTCTCGCGCTGGGGCACGCTTGAAATCTCGCTTTCGCCGAAGCAGCTGACCGAAATCCGCCGGGGCATCCTTCTCCGCGCGCTTCCAGACTGGCGCAAGCACAAGTATGTCGGCCCATTTGGCGCGCTCGACTACTTCGAGACCTGGGCCGACCGCGAAATCGGCGACCCGGCATTCTACGCCGAATGCCTCAAGCCGCTCCAAGAGGAACTTGTCGGATACGCCAAGCGCATCAAGCCCGACATGCCGGACGACGACGTTAACGAAGTCTATGAAAAGGGCCTTGTCAGAATAAAAGGCCTCAAGTACGAGATCGACCGCCTCCGCCGCGAATACCTCGAGCGCAAGATGACGGAGTAGCGCAGTGGACGCCAGGGACTTCGGGCTAGAAATCAAACATGAAACCGGCCTGGAAACCGACACCGCTGCAGTCGAATTCGACGGACTTGAAATTCTTGAGGCTGGTCTTGGTGTCGGTATAGCGGGCCTCGCCGAAGAGCGAGAAGTTTGACGCGAGCTGAATTTTCAGGCCGCCGACGGCATACCAGCCGAAGTCATCTTCAAGCTCGATGTGGTCGCTCCACTCGGAATGGTAGTGGTGGCCGTGCTTGGAGTTCGTTTCAATGTCAATGTCATAGTAGTAGTATCCAACGCCGGGGCCTGCATAGAGCGTGACCACATCGCCAAGCGGAAGCATGAGGACAATGCCCGCTTCGAAGGGGCAGCACATGAACGTGACCTCTGTTTCGTATTTTCTGCCATTGACATAGTAGGTGTCGCCGTCCCAGACGCCCGATCCTCCAAGGCGGAGGTCGATGCCGAAGTACGTGGAAGGCTGAATGCGCGCGATGATATTCCCGCCCCAGAAACCATCTTCATCAAATAAGTCGGCGTCTTTTGGTTCCCAGTACTGGGCGCCAAAACCGAGGCTAAAGACGGGATGGGCATCCTGTCCAAAGGCTGGCATCGCGGCTGTCGCGATCGTCATGGCCAGCAGGCAAGCAGTCAGTTTCCAGCATTTCATAGTCGGTTCCTCTTTGTTGGCGGTGTGGGTAGGCCCCCGCCGATGAGCCTGGTTGCGAAGTCGCATCGCGGTTGCGGGGACATCTCGCTCGTCGATGCGGTGATATTTTGAAATTATGCCAAAAAGTCGTAAACTCCGTCAACTTTTTTGCGAGAAAACCACCCGGCCAGATTAGCGGCGCAGTTCTGGATCCAAGGCGTTGTCGGGGATGAAGGTCTGCCACTTGAAGGGCGAACCGGCTGGGATTTGCCGCTCGATTTCGGCGCAGTCGTCATCGGTGAGGAGCGGCGTCACCCGCGTTGTGCGGAACTGGTGCGGCAGTCCCGATTCGACGATGACGGACATCGTCTCGCGGACCTTGTCGGCGGGGGATTCTGCAAGGCCAGTCAAGGTGCCGTACTTCGCCCACGGGGCCTTGACATCCATGGCGATAAAGTCGACGAGGCCGGCGCCAACGAGGTCGCGGACAACGCCGGGGTTGCTGCCGTTGGTGTCGAGCTTCACCAGTAGTCCGAGTGCCTTGATGCGCGTGATGAAGTCGCGCAGGTCCGGCTGGATTGTCGGCTCGCCGCCGGTGACGACGACGCCTTGCAGCCTGTTCTTGAGTTCGCCGAGACGCGCGAGAACCTCGTCCTCGGGTATTTCATGGTAGTCGGGGTCGGCCGCGCCACGGAGGAGATGTCCGTTGTGGCACCACGGGCAGCGGAAGTTGCAGCCGTTCGAAAAGACGACGGCGGCGACTTTTGCGGGATAGTCGCAAAGGGAGAGCGAAAGAAATCCACCAATGTTCATGGGTTGCAATTATACACAAACCGCCTACAACATTACGCCCGCGGCGCGCGGCGGTTGCGGAGATATTCCGCGAGCGCCTCCTCGTACGGGCGTCGGGTGTTCATGGGGATGTAGTCGATTGAGAGACGGCCGCACTCGGTGGAGATGATTTTCAGAAAATCGCGGACCTGGTCGAGATAGCTCGCGCGGATGGCGCGCGGGTCGATCGGCACGCGGTTCTCGAGGTTTTCAAGGTCGCGGAATTCCAGGAAGCCGTTGAAGGGGAAGGTGAGTTCCTCCTCGGCCATGACGTGGAAGAGCAGGACTTCGTGATGGCGGTGGCGGAAATGGTGGAGCGCCTGAACGAGCCGGCGCGGGTCGTCAAAGAGGTCGCTTATGATGATCACCATGCCGCGGCGCGGAATGCGCTCGGCGATGTCATGGAAGACGCCGGCGAGATCGGTGTCTTCGCCGGGCTTCCGCTTTTCAAGGTCGTCGAGGACGATGCGGAGCTGGCTGGGCCGCGCCCTCGCGGGAATGTAGCTCTGGATTTTAGAGTCGAAGACGACCGAGCCGACTGCGTCTTGCTGGTTGATGAGAAGGTACGTGAGCGAGGCGGCGAGGTACTGCGCGTACTCGAACTTCGTGAGGAATCGGTCGTCGCGCTTCGCTGCAGACTCCCCGGCGTAACCCATGGAACCCGATGCGTCGACGAGAATCGTCGCGCGCATGTTCGTCTCTTCGACGAACTCCTTGACGTAGAGTCGGTCTGTGCGTCCGAGGACGCGCCAGTCGAGGTTGCGGAGGTCGTCACCCGCCGAGTAGGGGCGGTGTTCGGCGAACTCAACCGAAAAGCCCTTGTTCGGACTGCGGTGGCGTCCCGTTACAAAGCCCTCCTTCGGTGTGCGCGCGAGAAGCTCAAGGCGTCCGATTGCCTTGAGGCTTTCGCCGGGAAGCAGGCGCATGTAGTCGGTGTCAGTCATTGCTCGCGCGCCTCCGGCGCGGCGAGCAATGACATTGGATTGATTGGCTCGCCGTCGCGCTCAATTTGGAAATGGAGATGCTCGCCGGTTGCGCGGCCAGTCTTGCCCATCCAGCCGAGGACGGTTCCCTCGCGGACAGCGTCGCCGGAAGCCACGCGGAGCGTTCCAAGTTCCAAATGGAAGTAGCGCGAGACAAATCCGTCCCCGTGGTCGATGGCGACGCATGTGCCGGCGGGGCCGTCAGTGTCGGCTGCCTCAATCACGGTGCCGTCGCGCCATGCGCAGATACCGGTCTCAAGGAGCATGCGGCCGTTCCAAAGGGCGCCGTCTATTCCGGCGTGGAAGGCGGTCTCGCCCGTGACGGGATGCGTTCTATCGCCGAACTCGGATGTGACGAGGAATTCGCCGGGATCTAGAAGGATTGAAGTGCGGAAGCGCGGGGCGTCGCGGTATTTCTCCGCCTGGGCGGCGAGCTTGGCGGGCGTCACGGACGTCATCGACTTCCACATGCGGAAGTAGCGCTCGCCGAGGATGTGCTGCGCCTCGGCGCTGAAGTGGAGCTGGTCGCCGCGGTCGGGGAGGTCGAAGGCGGTCACCAGACCGACGTATGGCGTTGTTGCGACAACGTTTTCGAATGCGGCGTCGATGGCGTTCGCGCCGGCCGCGGTTTCGGGATGCTTGTCGCCATAGAAGGACGCCAGCGTGCCTATGACGAAGGGCACTGTCTCGGCGAGGCCGAGGTCGCGGCGGAAGTTTTCGATGACCTGTCGCAGAAGAGATTCGTAGTCAGGTGTGCCGCGTGCGGCGTCGCCTTCGCCCTGGTGCCAGAGGACGGCGATGATTTCGCCGTCCTTTTGCGCGGCGCGGGCGCGGGCAATGGCGTCATCATAGGGATGGTTTGCGGCATCATACGGGTCGACACCTCCGGGAAGCCAGGATGCGATCGGCGTGCCGCCGACGGCGGCGGGAATCAGTCCGACCTCGTCGTCGGGCGCGAAAGCACGGAGCAGGCGGCCGAATGTGCGGCCTGGGCCGACACCGACGACATGGTCGCCGGCCTCGGGCGGGACGGCGTCCCACGGGTCGGGTGAGACGCGCTTGGTGCCGTCCGCCGCGAACGTACCGACGAAGGGGCGGTCCTTGTTAATCGGCTCGATGGCTTCGCGCCACGTGAGGTCTCGGGCGAAGTGGCGGACGCCGGGCAACGGCATGAGATCATCAGGGGTCGCGTAGCCGCGGCCGGCCATGTTGGACTGCCCTACGAGAAGCACTAGGCGCATCGGTACAGCCTCCTTGCGACCATTAGATCTCGACGTTGTCGGCAGGGCGGAGCTTGTCTAGCAGCATCTTGATGACATGGTCGCTCGTCACGCCCGAGGCCTCGGCGTTGAATGTGGTCAGCACGCGGTGGCGGAGCACGGGAAGGGCCACTGCCGCTATGTCGGCGGTTGTCGCGTGGTAGCGGCCGTGGAGGACGGCGCGCGCCTGCGCGGCGGTGACGAGGTAGATACCGGCGCGCGGACCCGCGCCCCATGCGACCATCTCCTTGACGAAGTCGGGGGCTTCGGGAGACTTAGGCCGAGTTGCACGGGCCAAGTCGTTCGCGAAGGCGATCACGTGATCGGCGACCGGAACGCGCGAGACGGCCTTCTGAAGGGCGAGGACCTGTTCGGCGTCCATGATTTTCTCAAGCTGTGCGTCGCGGTGCGCCGTGACCTGGCGGATAATCGCCATCTCCTCGTCCTTGGAGGGATAGTCGACCACGATGTTGAACATGAAGCGGTCGAGCTGCGCCTCGGGCAGCGGGTATGTGCCCTCCTGCTCGATGGGGTTCTGCGTGGCGAGCACGAAGAACGGCTGCGGAAGCGGGTAGGAATGGCCCGCCACGGTGACGGCGTGCTCCTGCATCGCCTCAAGAAGGGCGGCCTGGGTCTTTGGCGGGGTACGGTTGATTTCGTCCGCGAGCAGCATGTTCGTGAAGACGGGACCCTTGACGAAGCGGAAGGTGCGCTGGCCGGTGGCCTTGTCCTCGTCAAGGACGTCGGTGCCGGTGATGTCGGACGGCATGAGGTCCGGCGTGAACTGTATGCGCTTGAAGGAGAGGTCGAGGACGCGGCTGATGGTGCTGATGAGCAACGTCTTGGCGAGGCCCGGCACGCCGACGAGGAGGGCGTGGCCGCGGCTGAAGACGGCCATGAGGACTTCCTCGACCACGTGCGTCTGGCCCACGACCACCTTGCCCAGCTCCTCCTGCATGCGTTTGTAGGCGTTGTGGACGTTCTGGATTTGCGCTAAATCGTCATTGTCGTTCATGAATGTAGGCTCCCTGTCCGCGACTAGCGGACAGGGAGCCTAAAGCAAATCCCATGCCAAGAAGGAGTGACGAGTGACAAGTGACGAGTGACGAGTATCACGGTAGGAGGAGCAATCCTACGAGAAGACCAATCAACACAAGTAGCCCGACATATTCCCGCAGGTTCCGACGACCAAAGAGGAACATGACGTAAGACGTCCATAGCGCCATGTTTACTGGTAGCAGTAGTAAACATGCCGTGCGGCCCTCGCCCTTCCACGGTATCGGCCACCCATATAGGAAGCGCGGCCTATCCCATGTCGCAGGCGATGCAAAACTCCAGAACGGGGCGGCTTGTGTGCATAAAAAGAATGTGCCCGACAGCACTAGAATGGCAATCCATTTTGAAATGACAACGAACTTGTTTTTTGAGAATGACTCGGGGATTGCCTGCCTCAAATTTGCGGCCGAAACTGCCATGGTCGTAAGGCCGACAAAAAACAATGGTGTGAGCACGCGCTGCGCAATTAACTGCCCACGCGGCGTCAGTCCAAGTGACATGAGCGTCAGCGGCCACGACAGCATGAGATAGGCGAGCACGCACGCGCCTAGGCATATCCCGACGATTTCAGGTATTCGTTTTTTCAGAGCCTCGTTCATTTGTTTTCCTCGTCCAGTGTGCACGCCGACTGAAGACCTGCCGGTGTGCAGTTTTCGTCTGAAAGCCCAAAGACGAGAAAAATGTCTTTGCCTCCTAGAGCGGAAAAAATACGCATTACATCCACCGTTGACTTTAACGAAGTGCCGATTGCTGGGTAGATTTCAATAACAATCCGTCCGACTGCCAGCTTGTCGGAGAAAACCGAGCGTAAGGTTTCCGTGTCAACGCAGTCGTCGCCGAGATGCACCCCGTCAGTTCGAATAAAGACGCGCGACAACGAGTTGCTCATTTGCTCGTATTCCCAAAAAGGAAGGTCGCTGATCGGCCCCCTGCGAAAGGGCAGATTGCCGTCATCCGTTTCTATGACCTTGCTGGAGAATATGCCTGCATGTGAGTATTCCAATAGCCGAAACAACGCGTCAATGGAAGCACCGCCAGAATCACAAATGACCAGTGGACCATATTCACGCCATTTTGGCTCCAGAAAGTCCGCGTCCGCAAGTCTTCGGCGAGTATTGTCCGCCCAAAAGAAGGAAGGTGAACCCAGTTCTACTCGGATGGACTTGTCCGGCGCGTTTCTGCAGCCTTGGGAACAAAATCCTAAAAGAACGGCAAAAATCACAAACTTGGCGAAAGAGGTCCGCACCGACGTCGTGCGGGCCGTTATCTTAGTGGACATCGGTTTCATCCCTCAGCCACAACCAACCAATCAAGTTTGTTCCATCGACCAGTTCTGCATCTGCCAACTTCCGGAATTTGAGGGAGTCGGAGTCCGTTCTTACATAGATTTTGAATTCGCGCCCATCATAGACCTCGGGACCGCATTCCAACTCGTTGAGCGGGTATAAAACCAGCCCTTGTGGCAAACGAGACTCCTTGCCGTTAATCCTGATGCACGTATCCTCGGTGAGAACAATTGGCGGGGCATCAATTTTCGCTGTCGCGCCTTTCCACCACCAGACTGCATATTCACAGCCGATGAAAACGAAGACAATGACAATGGCCACGGCAATTATTCGCGTAAACATTTTCAATTATCCTCCTACTCTAAAGACATGGACAAAATGACCAGAGCGGAATCACTGGTTGCTTTGGCAATGCCGCCTTGCTATGGCGAGCAGGAAAACGAGCGGAATGCCGAGGCCGCGAACGAGAAGGGGATGCCAGATGGCGGCGAAGGCAAAGGCGGCGATGCCTGCGGCTGCGGCGCGTTGGAAGGCGCCGGCCTCCTTGTCACGCCCCGCGTTCCAGGCGGCGTAGAGGATGGCCAAGAAGGCGAAGAGGGCGGGATAGCCCATTGTCGAGGCGATGACGAGGTAGAGGTTCTGCGTGTCTGGCTCGTTCGGTCCCGTCGCGCGCGGCACGACATCGTAGAAGGGCCCGATGTTGCGCTGGTAGGAGCCGGGGCCCATGCCGACCAAGGGGTGTTCGAAGCTCATCGTGAGCGCGGCCTGCCATTCGGGATAGCGGCGCGTCGGCTCGCCCGCCTCCCATGTGAGGACGCCGTTTTCCTCTTCGGAATAGCGGACGCTTCCGGAGTCGGAATGGTAGAGTTCGGCCGACTGCACCGCGGTTGTGAAGTTGTCACGCGGCAGTTCGGGTGCGACGAGGAAGAAGGCGCCAAGAAGGACCAGCGCCGTGACGGCACCAAGGATGCGATAGTGGCGGAAGGCCGTCGCGGACATGACTGCCGCGACTATCGCGAGCGCTGCGCCTGAGAACATCGTCATGAGGCCGGCGACAACAAGGAGCCCGAGGGTCGCGCGGAGCCACCACGGGCGGCCGCGCTCCAGCGAAAGTGAAAATGCGAATGGAAGCAACAGCGCGTAGAAGCCGCAGAGGACGTTGTTGTTGCCGAATGCACCGCGCACGGCGAGTCCCGGCCTCAGGCAGAGCGGAAATACATCTGGATCGGGGGAGAAGTACTGCACAAGGGCAAGCACGGCTGTAGCGCCGCCTATTGCAAGGAGCACGCCGCATGCACGACGTTCCCATTTTTCACCCCATGTCTCCTGCGCCGTCGCCATGACGCGTTCGCCGACGAGGAAGTAGAGGGCGATCTGCATCCATTCCTTGAGACCGTCGCGCAGGTTCCCGCCGAAAAAGGCGGAGACGGCGACGAGGGCTGCAAACGCCACGTTCTCCGCGGGCGGACGGCGGCGGAAGAAGCCGGGCGTGAGGAGCGCGAGGCCGAATGCCGCCGCGAGCAGCAGGTCTGAGATGGTGACGTTGACTCCGGCCAACGCGAAGCCCTTTTGCGTTGGCGAAAGGGCTAGCGCGAGGAGGGCGATTGCGCCGAATGACCACTGGATGTATTTTGCTAGAGGCATTTCACGCGCGGGCGGTATTTCTTGAGATACGCGGCGTTCTTCTCGTCACCGCCGGGCGTGTTGGCGCTCGACCAGACGGGCGGGATGATTTCGCGCGCGATGCAGATGTTAACCGTCTCGATTTCGAGGAGGTGGGCGATGGTGAAGTCCACGACGTTGGAGACAGGGGCGATAGGCGTGTCGAGGCCCGGGACCTGGACGATGGCGTCGCCGACGGGGTTGTAGTCGTCGATGCAGACGTCCGCATAGTCGAAGAGGTTCTTGTGGTTCGGGTGGCGGATGAAATGGTCCGGCGGCATTTCGTTCTGCCAGTAGGAGCTGGCGACGGCGATGAGCTTCGCGCCGCGTTTCTTGACCTCCATCGCCGCGTCGATCGTTGCGGGATTGATGCCGATGTTGTGGAAGAAGATGACCACGTCGTCCTTCTGGATGTCGTAGTACTTCACGATCGAGGCGCCGAAGTTGACGGTGCGCTCAAGTTCGAGATACTTGAGCGCCTGGTTGAAGACCGAGAGCGCGGTCTCCATCAGCGGGTTGATGTTCGCGAGGCCGCCGGCGCGGAAGAACATTTCGCCCATCGCGAGTGTCGTGTGGCCGCCTCCTGCGTAGACGTTGATAAGGCGGTCGGCCTCAATGGCGTCCGCCATCAGCTCGGCGGCCTTGTGGATGTTGTCGGCCTGCTTCTCCGCGACTTCGCGGATGTTGGCGACGGCCTTGTCTATGTAGCCATGGTCGTTGATCATGTCGGAAATCCTTTCACGCCTCGGCGAGGCTGTGCTAGCGCTGCACGCGTCCCGTGCCGTTTCCGGCGGCGAGGGCCTCAACCTCCTTGATGGTGACGAGGTTGAAGTCATGTTCGATGGAATGCTTGAGGCAGCTCGCGGCAACGGCGAACTCGATTGCGCCCTGGGTGTCCTTGCCAGAGGAGAGAGCATAGATGAGGCCTCCGCCAAAGGCGTCGCCGCCGCCCACACGGTCGACGATATGGACCTTGTATTCCGTGGAGAAGGCGGCCTTCTTCGTCTTGGCGTCGTAGAGCATGCCGGCCCAGAGGTTGTCGAAGGCTGACATGGACGTGCGGAGCGTGATCGCGACCTTCTTGCACCCGAAGCGCTTCACGAGCTGCTCGGCCACGGAGACGTAGCCTTCCTTGTTCAACTTGCCGCTTTCGACGTCGGAGCCCTTGCCGACGATGCCGAAGACATCCGCGGCGTCAGCCTCATTGGCGATGAGGACGTCGACGTACGGCACAAGCTTCGCCATGCACTTGCCGGCCTCATCGCGCGTCCAGAGCTTGGCGCGGTAGTTGAGGTCGCAGGAGACGGTGATGCGGTGGGCCCGGCAATATTCGAGGGCATCGAGGCAGATGGCGGGGAGCTCGCCTCCGAGGGCCGGCGTGATGCCGGTGAAATGGAACCACTTCGCGCCCTTGAAGATCTTCGGCCAGTCGAAGTCGCCTCGCTTCGCCAGGGAGATGGAGCTTCCCGCGCGGTCGTAGACGACCTTGGAGGCGCGTTGCGAGGCGCCTTTTTCCACATAGTAGACGCCGAGACGAGGGCCTCCCCATGCGATGTCGCCGGTGGCGACGCCGAAGTGCCTCAAGGAGTTGCGCGCGCACTCCCCGAGGGGGTTTTCAGGCAACTTGCTGACAAACGAGGCGTCGACCCCGTAGTTTGCGAGGGAGACGGCGACATTGGCCTCAGCCCCTCCGAATGTGACCTCGAACTTGTCGGCCTGGGCGATCCGGAGGTAGCCTTCCGGATTCAGGCGCATCATTATTTCGCCAAAACAAACAGTTTTCATGGGAAAAATGATACCTTAAGAAAGCTTTCACGTCAAAAAAATAGTGCTTGAAAAAAACCTTGTTGCTTTCTGCGCCGTGAAAAGGTATCATTTTATATGCGCAATCTCTAGCGGATTGCAACTCGAAGTTTGACTTGCGCATTGAAAAGCTCCTTTCCGCAGATGCATCTACTTGGCGGTACAACAAAATCAGTGAAACGCTCACATGGCGCGTTCGCCCTCATGGCTGGGGCGGTGTGCTGTGCGTTTCTTAGCATTGTGCTCTCCGGATGCTCGACTTTGGGCGGCTCGTCCGGCGGGTCTGGCAATGAAGGCACATCGCTTAATGATTTCATAAACACCACCATCAACAATACAGTGCCGCTTCCCGCCGGTGCCAACACAGCCTCAGCCACGCCAGCGCAAAGACCCAATCCTGAAAATCCTGAAGACAACATTGATGTCGGCATGGATCCGACGATTGACAACTCTTTCACTCCAAACGGCGAGCCCATCCTACGCACAGGCTATGTTCTCCGCGTTGCCGTCGCAGTCGGGGACAAGCTGGAAGTGAATCCTCTGGAGGTACAGATTTCGGAAAAGAATGAAATCACTTTGCCTTTCATTGGAAAAGTCGATTGCGACGGCCTTACCATCAATGGCCTCCGCAGTCGGCTTGTCACACGTTATGAGGAGTTTTTCCGTAAGCCAGACGTCACGATCAGTTTCGTGATTCACGACGCTTACTCATCTCCGTGGGGACGCGTGTATGTCCAGGGGCGAGTCAACAGGGAAGGCTGGGTCAGCATTCCGGCAACACGTTGCCTAATGTTAAGCGACGCCATCCAGGCGGCGGGCGGTTTCGCGCAATTCGCCAAGCGAAGCAACATCCGCGTGAGCCGTCGCATGAAGGATGGCTCCATCAAGCGCTTCAAAATCGATCTCGAGGAAATCGGCAGACAAGGCAGAACCGAAAACGACATGCGTCTTCAGTCGGGGGATGTCGTCTACGTCTTCGAGTCATCCATCTAACCCCCGGCAACTTGCCGGGAAACAAGCAGGAAAGGTACGACGACCATGAAAATGACAATAATCGCACTTGCAAGTGCAATGGCATGCGCCGGCATGGCTTTTGCGGCCAGCGCCGAAGACATCACCGCCGCAGCGCAGGACACATCCAAGATCCCGGAGCTGGTCAAGTCCCTTGAGGGGCAGAAAGCGTCCGATTTCGCAGCAGATGTGATTTCCGCGATTGCCGCGATGCCAGGCAATCCGTCAAAGAAGGTAAAGAAGATGGCGGCAGCCTCTGAAGCCTTCCTCGGCTCCGTGCCCGATGGCGAGCTGGCCTCGCTCATAGCGAACCTCACGGCCAATGTGCCGTTCGCTTCGCTCCCCGCCTGGGTTGACAGCTTCAAGGGCGCCATCGACGCGTTCACCAAGGACTTGTCGGACGAGGCCTACAATAAGCTGGTCAACGACGTGATGTCAAAGATCAACAAGCTTGGCGACACGACCGATGCGGACAAGACCGTGATTTCCACATTCGCCCTCAAACTTCTCGCTCGCGGTTCCACGCCCGAGGAGAAGACCGAGTGGCTGAAGGGAATTACCCTTCCCGCTTCATATGGCAAGCAGGTCTCCGATGCGGCTCCTGGCGTGTTCGCCGGAAATTACGACGCCGTGCTCGGCCCGGAAATCGAGGTTGTCAAGGCCGACAGTGTTCGGATTGTCCAACCAGGTGATGACAGGGTCCTCGTTGAAGAGGCGACTGCGACCGAGACGACGCCAATTGGCGCGCCAGTTGTTCCTACCGCAGAGGATCGTGAAGGCATCGAACGTCCGGAACCTCTTGGCGCCGGGACTGGGACTGGCACCGGGGTGGCACCGTCAAAGCCCGCATCCAAGCCGTCGAAGCCCAGCAAACCCTCGAAGCCGAAGCCCCCAGTTCCGCCACCCTATGTCGGCCAGTTCTAAACCTTATCGTCTCACTGGAGGATTTTAACCATGTCTACATCCAAACTTAGCTCGTCAATCTTTCTGACGGCAATTGCGGCGTCAGTGGCCGCCACAGCGTTCGCCATCCCTGAAAACGCCTCGGACCGGGGTATTTGGATTGGCCCCGCCAATTTTTCGCCCTTCATCGAGGCCGGGTATATCCACGATGACAACCCAAACAACGTCACAAAGCAGAAAAAGGACCTCCTCGAAGAACAAGACATCGAGATCAAGAAGTCATCGGATGGCTACACAATCCGTCCAGGCGTCAACGTCGACATTCCGGGCAACTGCTGGAGGCTTGCCGGCCTCGCATACTACTCCATGGTCCGCTATTCAGAAGACGACGTGGACGACCGCGATGACTGGGGCGAATCATTCACCTTTAGCGGCGAAACCGACGGCGGCCTAATGTGGCAGCTCACCGAGTCGGTTGTCCAGGTCGATCTTGAGGAGCAGTTCATCGAGGACTTCCCGTACAACTACAGCACACGCGACCGTCTTGAAATGACCTTCGGCGGTAGCATTTCCAAGACAATCACGGAAAAGAGCCGCATTGAAGTCGGCGGAAGCTACAGCAAAACCGACTATGACTACGAGGAACTCTACGACTACGAACGTTACGGCGGCCGCATCAGTTACGCGCACAACCTCACGGAAAAGACCGACTGGACCGCAACGGCCTCGCACACCATACATAAGCAGCGCACCAACAGCGACGAGATGGAGGACACCAATGACGACACTTCGTCAACGAAGCTCCTCCTCGGTGTCAAGTCCCGTTCAACGGAACGGTGGACCTTTGATGTCCAGGGCGGCGTTGAGTTCTACGACGGCAACGAAAGTGAAGACGGATCCTCCAATGACTCGACCTCCTTCACATACGCGCTAGGCATCAACGGCAAGCCTACCGAACGCCTTACAATCGGCATCCGCGGCCTCGGCGAGTATGAGCCCTCCGAAGACATCTACGGCAGCTCCGTCGATACCAAGTCGATTGGACTCACGGCATCCTACCGTTTCTTCGAGCGTCTGATCGCCTCCGCCGGCGTCACCTACCGCCGCGAGGAATATGAACGCCGCATAAACGACAGAACCGCTCCAAACGGCAACCCCTACTCGGTCGATGATGTCAATGGCCACAGCCGCGACGACGACACTCTTGAGTTGTCGGGGCGCCTCACCTACTCCCTCAACAACTATGCGTCCATCTATGCTTCCATCACCTATCAGGAGCGTTGCTCCTCGATGGATGATTTCGATTATGACCGCACTCGCTATGGTTTCGGCGGTATCCTCCGCTACTAGTCGAATTCCAAGGCTTGCAATGTGAATAAATGCGTTCATTTCTCTTATCGAAAGTCGCAATTCCGCTACACCTGGCTTTTATCGCGTGCTATTTCGCATGCGTACGCATAGGCTCCGATAGCGTCCTCGAATACCTGCCGTTGGCCTGGTTCGCGGCAGGGCTGATTGAAATAACGCTTTTGTTCCCTACCGCCCGAAAGGGCGAAGAAGTCTACGACGCCCGTCACAGGGTCTGGATTTCCATCCTCAAGGACCCTGTTTTCCATGTGGGCGTCGTAGGCTTTTTATTTTTGCTTCTCCAGACACTGAACGGCCCGCGGAGTCTCATCTTCAACCGCGAGACAGGGGTCTGGGATTTCTCCGTTGCCCGGATCCGCGATTTCCCCGCCTGCATTGACCAACTTGCTTCTGTCCATGGGCTCTTCTGGAACATTCTGGTGATTCCCACGTTGCTTGTCGTCCGCAACGGACTTGGAAAGAAGGGGCGCCAGCTCCTTCTGAAGTATCTTGTCCTTGTCGCGGCGATGGTTGCTCTTTACGGATTGATCGTCTATGATCCCAAGGCGACGGGGCCACGCCCGTTCGCCAACTTTCCAGATCCAATTAGTGCCGGAATCTACTTTTTCATGCACTTCTGTGTCGCCTGCGCGCTTTACACCAACGAAGTGGGCATGGAAATCCGCGACAAGCTCCAGTGCCATGTGCTTTTCGCGTCCTGCCTGCTGACTTTAGCCGGGGCGCTCTATTCGCTTTCCTGCCTTTCAATCGCCCTTTCCGCCGGTGCGCTGATTCTTATTGGTATCTACTGCATGGTCTACCTGTCCGGCCGCCTGACCACGGCGGAAAAAATGCGCATGACGGCGACAGGCCTGATTCTCATAGGTCTCATAGCCTTCCTGCATGTGGTCGGGTATCCTCAGAACCGAATCCACGGCTGCACGGGCAAGATTTTTTCCGGAGAATGGACGACCCCTGAAGAACAAGCCGACAAGCAGGTTAGAGTTGCCGTAGCCGAACGCATCTTCCGCGCCAATGCCATCCATGGCGTAGGCACATGGGGCTACGCCAACGCCAACTGCTTTGGAAAGTACACCAAGGATAACGAGTGGGAATCCCTTCAAAGCTCCGAAGAGACCCCCGCCCTATGCGGAAACGATTCCTTGCAGAACCTTGCGGAGTACGGCATCCTTGGTTTTCTCATCGTCGCGGCTCCATTTCTGATTCTGCTTTTCGAAAGCCTGGTGCGAATTGGTGCGGAATTTAGGCCCAAGGGGCGAAAAACCACGGACAGTTCTTCCAGTACCGAACATGAGGCGCGTCCTTTCACCGAACGCGTTTCACCGCTGGCGTTTGCACTTCTTCTGGCCGTTGGGGCGACTTTTTCCGTTTCATTCCTGTTTTCCGTCTTCCGGCAACCGCTTATTCTCTTCTCCTGGTCCATTTTCTTCGCAGTCTTTCCAACCTTGATCCACAAGCCGACATCCGCATAGGGCCAAGAAGAGGAGCCAGCGCGTTTTATGAGCAATGATTCGACATCCGCCGCCAACGGCGAGCAAAACAAGGACAATCAGGAAGACACCGCGCAAGCGTCCGGCGGGCGAAAAACCTCTCAACGACCTTCGCATGGTCCAGCCTACTACTATGACCGCCGCTACGCGGGCGGGCCTTCCTACTATGGCGGGCCTTCCTACGGCGGTCCTTCATACTACGGAGGGGCGGCATACGGCACTACCCTGCCCTATTACAGTTCAAACGGAAACGCCGCTGCCGGCGAAGACGCCAATGACGGCGGATCGGTCTTGGGACCACTTTCAATTTCCCGCGTACTGCGCGTCATTGGGCAAAAATGGCCGACGCTTGTCGTCGCCATTCTGCTTGGCCTTGGCGCAGGCTTCGCGTACTACAAGGCTGCGCCAGTCACTTACAAGGCCACGTCAGTCATAGAGATGTCCGTAAGAAGCGGTTCCTACATCGTAAGAAACGATGTGGAAATCAACTCCCCTGATACCCAGGGCGCGCACGATGAAATTTTCAACACCCGTCTCATACAGTTGAAAGGTCGAGACGTCATCAAGCTTGTGGCCGACCGTGTGCGGGCGGACTACGCCTCCCTCAAGACGATGCCAGACGAGGAGCTGTACGGAATGCTTTCCGGAAGCGTAGATTTTTCGCTCCAGAAAAAGTCACGGCTTGTTCTCATTTCAGTCCGCCATGCCAAGCCCGACATAGCAAAATGCATCGCAAACGCCTACGCCGAAACCGCCCACACCTTTTCGATTGAACAGACCAAGGAATCCGCGGAAAGTGCCGTTGAATGGTTGAAGGAGCAGCTTGAAATCTGCAGACTCGCAAAGGAACGGGCCGACGCGGAAGTGCTGAAGTTCCGCGTCGACAACCAACTCGACTTGCTGATCAGCCAGAATGAGTCGCTCAAGCTCACACACAACCAACTGGCCACGGAGTTGGCGCAGGCCGAATCCATAGAGTCGCGGGCAACGGATCTGCTGGCAGTGCTTACGGCAATCCAAAAGGATCCTGAAAAGGTCAGCTCCCTCCCCGAAAATGTGCCGCGAGCCGCTGAAATCACCTCTGCGCAACGCGCCGTGCAGGAAGCCGTCACGCAGCGCAACGAACTGCTCACCAAATACACGGACAAGCATCCGGACGTCGAGCAGCTCAACAGCCGAATCAAGGTTCTTGAGCAACAGTTCCAGGAATCGGTCTGGCGTGCGCGCGAAACCCAGGCCGCCAATCTCGACCTTACCAGAAAGCAAACGGCCTCGCTTCGCGAAAAGGAAGCCGAGAACGTGCGGGTGCGCACTGAGCTGGGCATTCGCATCTCCGAAACGGAAAGCAAGCTCTCGCAGCTGGAAAGCGCACGCGAACTGGCAAACCAAAACTTCGAGGATGTCTCCCGCCGCATGGAGGAGGTGCGCCTGCGCAGCCAGGACACCCATGCCACGATTCGCGTCATCGAAGAGGCCCCGCTGCCGACACGCCAGGTCAGCCCCGATCCGAGAATCGCCTTCTCCGCGGGACCTGTTCTTGGCCTCATCATTGGATTCATCTTCATCCTCGTCCTTGACCGCGTCGAGGATAAGATTACCTCGTCAGAGGATATCGAACGCCACATGGGCAGCAAGGTGCTTGCACTCCTTCCGCATGTGCCCAGAATCAAGCGAAGCCAACTCGTCTCGCTCTCGGCCGACAAGAAGTTCAGCCGATTCGCCGAGGCTTTCGCAGGCCTCCGAGGTCTTCTTGAATCGCCTCGCTACTCCGAGCTTACTAAAGTTGTGTTGTTCGTATCAACGCAGCCTGAGGAAGGCAAAACAATCACCTCTAGCAATCTCGCCGTGTCATACGGCATGGCCGGACGCAAGACGCTTCTTGTCGACTTCGACCTGCGCCGTCCGCGAATCGGGCGCATGTTCCTCGGCGAGAACTATGCCATGGACGAGCACAACAGCCTTCTTGACGTCCTGGCGGCCGGCGACCAGACAAAGTTTGGCGACCTCCCCATCCCGTCAGGATATGACAATCTCGACCTCATAGCCTCGAAACCAACCGGCCATATCAGCCCGGCCGACGTTCTCGGATCCCAGATACTGGGCAAGTTCTTCGAGTGGGCGCGTAAAAACTACGAGCGCGTAATCATCGACTCCGCGCCGTTCGGCCTAGTAAGCGATGCGCTTGCCCTGGGCATGCTCAGCGATTCCGTCATAATCGTCTGCCGTCCTGAACGCAGCCGGTACGGCGTTGTCCGCCATGCATTGCGAAGCCTTTCGGAATCAGGTTCCAGAATCCTCGGCGTTGTCGTCAACGATGTGGACTTCGGCCGTAGCGGAACATTCAGCACATACGACTACGGCTCCGGAGCATACGGCTATAGCAAATACGGGTATGGAGGTCGCTACGGTCGCTACGGCTACAGCAGCAACTACTACCGTCGCAACGTCGGCGCCAAATCCGGTGGCGAAAAATCCGAGGAGGCCGCACCTTCCCGACATGGCGGGCCCGACGAACCGGAGACGCCTCCGCCTTCCGGTGCGGGCAGCATCCTGGATGTCGACGATGACGAATGAAAAAGGGGCGGCGCACGGAAGTGCGCCGCCCCTTTTTTAGTTCTTGGTTCTCGGTTCTCAGTTCTTGGTTCTCGGTTCTCAGTTCTTGGTTCTCAGTTCTTGGTTCTTGGTTCTCGGTTTGTGAACCTAAAACTCGAAACCCGAAACGCGAAACCAGGAACCTGGAACCTGGAACCAAGAACTAGGAACCAGGAACCAGGAACTGCTTGAGCGGCTCCGCCAGAAGCCGCTCAAGCGCGGGAACGACATGCCATTCGTCGCGCATGTCGAGATACTCGCCAATGACTGCGGGATTGCCCTTTCGCACACCGGACACCGCCCTGAGCATGATGTTGCGCGCCGTTGCCTCAGGCGACACGAATTCCAGTATTCGCACACGATAGCCAAGCATGCGCAGTATCTGCGCGCGGAAGGCATCGGTAAGAAGGTCTGCAAGCCGCTCGCGGAGGATGCCGTGCCGCAGAAGCGCGCGCATAGGTCCGCCATCGCCTATTTGCCGCTGGAGGTCATGCTGGCAGCATGGTGCGACAAGCATGTACTTAACGCCCCAATTCACACCAAGCGCAATGGCGAGATCCGTTGCCATGTCGCAGGCGTGCAGCCCAAGGAGAAGTTCCGGCTTGATGTCGGGTTCGCATTCCGCGAGGTCGGCCGCCATGAAACGGACGTCATCCGCGATGTCGAGCGCGGCGGCCATGCGCGAGGCCTCACCCATCAACTTCGCGTTGCGGTCTATTCCGCGAACCGCCACGCGCATGCCACGGCATGCTGTCAAGTAGCAGTAGGCGGAAAGCGTCAGATACGCGCGGCCGCAACCGCAGTCCACGATGTTCAGCGGCTTTGACTCATCACGCCGCTCTTCGTCAAGGAGGTTGTCCAGTTCACGCAGAAAGGCGTTGATCTGGTCGGCCTTGCCACGCATTCCGGCGCAGATTTCGCCGCGACCGTCCACCATCCCGAGAACACGCAGGAGCGGCGCGGAGTCAAAGCGCCCCAGCGGCTGGTCCTTTTCGCGGTTGTGCTGGCGGGGGACGGCCTCGTTTGGGTTTGCCACCTGCGGCTTTCCGCGCGACACCAGCGCGCGCCCCTTGCGCGTTATCCGCACATGGAGGTCGCCGGTGACCGCGGTCAAGTGGTACTCCCGCGCGCCGGTTGCCTCCAGAAGCCGCTCTAGCGCCGCCTTGGCGTCGTCGCCACCGGAGTGATTGCGGACCATGACCTGTTTCCCGTTGAACTGTTCCGACTGCCAGACGGTTTGGCCTCGCAACATAAGCGGCTTGAGGCTCTCGCGTTGCGGTCCAAGCCCCTGGTGGCGTATCATCGTGAACTTGATGCACCCTGGCTCTGCAAGCACTCTTCGGCGAAATTCCTTCGCCAAGGCCTCGTCAAGCGCCGTGCGGACAGGCGTCGTCTGAAACTCTTCGTCCATTGCCACAAGCATCAGGCGGGTTAGAAGTCATAGCCGCAGCCTAAGCGGAAGCGGGTGTCGGCGGCCACCGTAATGTCGGCAAAAATACGCCACCTGGCGAAACCGTACCAGGCTCCAGCCGTGACGGCGATCGGATTTGCGCGCTCGGCGTCGAGTGAAAGGTCCACTTCTCCAAAGTGGATGGAGCCCGATATGTCGAATTCGCTTAAAGGTTGGAAAGATATGTCGGTGTAGAAGCCCCAGTTGTCCTCCGCGTAGGCTATTTCCAGATCGATCCACAGCGATAGTTCTCGAACCGTGATTGAGGACGTCTGGGTTCTGCGCTCGGATTTTACCGTGACGACACCGTTGGTGTCCATTTCGTCGAAGCGGTTTACGCTGTTAACGGAAAGATCGCCGCTTTCCTGACGCAACTGTCCTCTAATCCCTGCCTTTGCCGTCCAGCCGCCTTCGGACAGCAATGCGCGTCTATAGCCGCCGGCTATCGACCACCCAGTTGCGTCTTCAAGCGAGGCCCCTGTGATTCCCGTTCCTCCTTTAGCGATGTCGCCGCATTCAACGGAAGGTGAAAGCGAAAGCGAGGCAATCCAGTTGTTCCATTCGAGGTCTCCGCCTATGGAGGTCCGCTCTATTTCACCGTCTCCCGCCTTGGATGAGTCGATTTTCCAGTCAACCGAGGTGTTGTCAATCGGGGCGAACCAACCAAGAACTCGGAAAACCGGTTGTGAATCCGGAAGCGGCCGCAGATCCTGGGGTTTGACAAAGGTCTGCGTTTGCTGCTCGGGGACGTCAATCATGGTCGGCATGGCCGGCGGCTGCGGGACGAAGGGTTCTTGCCTATTGGCAGCGGGAGGCGTGGGTGGCGGAGTCTTAACTGCTGCGCCTTCCGGCGCCTCGTGGAGGCAGTATGAGGCATTGCCGATTACGCCAATGCGACCTTCAACAGCCTGTAGCGGTCCGTAGACGACGCCGTTTGAAAGCGACTTGAACGAAACGCGCCCGGCGGAGGGCGTGTCGACTTCGAATGTCGTTCCGTCCAAAACTATCTTGTCGCCCTTGCGAAGGCGGTATGGTCCGTGGACTTTTGAGTCGCGTAGGTTCTGAAAAGAGAAGACCTCGCCCGCGAACGAAAGCGAGGCGGCAAGGAAAATGGCTACGGCGACAAATGCCTTGGCCTGGGGAATCATGATGAATGGCGTCATTTTCATTTGTCTATAATTTTAACACATTTCTGGCCGCCCCGCGCCTTGTCGCGCGGTGCGGCCAGAAATAACGGCACTTTGCCATCCTAACGAATGTGCGACTTGAGGAAGTCGACGGCCATGGCGATGTCGGCCGCGGGATCGTCGCCGACCTCGCGCTCGATTGTCAGGAAGCCGTGGTAGCCGATTTCGTCGAGCGCCTTGAGGTACTCGGGCCAGGGCACTCCGCCCTTGCCAAGCGGGACCTCGAGCCAGCGGCGGCCGTTCTCCGGCGGGTTGAGCGGGATGCCGTCCTTGGCGTGGGTGTGGACGATGTACTTGGCGAGCGTGTGCACGGCGGCGACCGGATCGTCAAGCGAGCACATCCAGAGGTTGGCGGGGTCGAGATTGACGCCGAGGCCGGGGGAGTCGATCTCGTCGAGGAACTGGCGGAGCAGCACGGCCTTTTCAGGTCCGGTCTCGACGGCGAATGTCACGCCCTTGGTGGCGGCGTAGTCGGCGAGTTCGCGGCAGGCGACGAGCATCGTGTTGTAGGTGGGGTTCGCGCGGTCCGGCGGGACGGTGCCGATGTGAGTCGTGACAATCTTCGTGCCGACGTCGACGGCGAGGTCGACGATGGCCTTGGAGATGCGTAGCGTCTCGGGATTCTTCTCCTCGCTTGCGAAGCCGCGGCCAGTGTCGCCGCAGAGCGCGGAAATCTTGATGCCGAGGCTGTCGACGAGCTTGACGAGCTCCAACCGCTTTGCGGCGGGCATGTCGGGTCCGATTTCGCCACTCACGGCGTATGTCTGCACGCCGTCGGCGCCGAGTGCGGCGGCCTTGCGGATGCCGTCAAATGGGGCGAGTCTGAAACTGTCGGAAATCACTCCGATTTTGAAGTCCATTGTGTTACTCCTTGGGTGTTTGGTTTTGGCCGTCCGCGATTGCGGATGGCCGGAAATCATTGCTGGACGAGAAGCACGGCGTCATGCGGTTCCACGGTTATCGAGTCGCCTTCGATCGCGCCTAGCGGCTGGAGAATTTCAACGCAGGGGCGGCCTTCGGCGAAGCCCTCGATTTCGGCGAGATTCCATGTCCTCGGCTTCTTGCCTTCGTTGATGAGCGCGGCGGCGGGAGCGCCGTCCACGGTGCCGATGAAGATTGCGGGCCAAGCCTCGTCCCATCCCAGTTCCCTGACGCCTGGACGGACGCCGCGCATGCGGATTGAAGCGGCGCGGCCGAGGAGTTCAAGACGTTCGGGTGGAAGCAGGGCGAGGTTGTCGCTCGTAAGCGCGAAACCGGTCAGAATGCCGGTGAGGGCGGAGATGTGCGACTCGCCGAGCGTCTGTACGCCGCGGTCGGTGCGTACGATGAGGCAGTCGGGATCAGCCCAGTAGAACTTGTCGAACATCCAGAAGCGGTTCAGCGTCTGGTTGGCGGCGCGGATGATCGGTCCGGCGCTGGCATGGGTGTCCTCGCTGAAGCGAGCCCCGTCGACGAGGCCGACGCACGGCATGAAGTGCTGGCTGCATGCGAGCAGGAAGGAGTCGGGCACGGCGTCGCGGATTGCCTTTAGGCCCTTGCGGAAAGCGGAGACGCTCGTGGCCGTCGGGTCCGCGCGGACGCCGTCGACAAGCGCGAAGCCGAGACCGTCCATCTTGAAGTAGGTGTAGCCCCATTCGCGGAATGTGCGGAAGATCTTTCCGAGGTGCTCGAGGACGGCGTCCTGCGTCGTGTCGAGCGTCGCCCAGAGGTGGTCGGGCGGAGGCGACCAGCCGCGCGCGACGAGCGGCTGTCCGTCAGGACCCTTGACGAACCATTCGGGATGCTCGCGGAAGACGCGGCTCGCCGTCGACGCGTGGAATGGCATCGTCCAGATGCCGGCCTCCATGCCGGCGTCCGTGATCTTCTTCGCGATGTCCGCGAGCGGCGTCGGCCATGACGCGTGCTGGTCGTTCCAGTCGCCCTGGAAGGCCTGGTAGCCGTCGTCGATCTGCACGTAGCGCGCCTTGAACGGCGAGGACTGGTGCGCGGCAAGTGTGTCGACGTTCTCCAGGAAGTCCTTTTCCGTGACGTCCTTGTAGTAGTAGTACCAGGAGCAGTATCCGGTTACGTTCTTCGCGTCTGCCGCCGGACAAATGGCGTGCATCTTCTCGGAGACCATGCCGCCGTAGCGGATGAGGAGCTCGCGCCAGTCGTCGCCTTCGAGGATTGCGATTTCCTCAGGCTCCTCGCCTTCTTTGATCTCCGGCTGCCAGATTTTGATTTCGCGCATCTTGCGTCCGCGCCAGACAACGGAGAGGTGCGTGAGGGATCGGTTCGCGGTGAGGGCGCCGACGAGGACGTACTTCGAGGTGGCGGAGTCGCCGACAACGACGACGTCGTCCGCGACGACCTCCGAGTTGTAGGCGTTGAAGCTTGTGTACATCGTGTCGCCGCCGCCGCGCTGGTTCATCGTACCGGCGTGGTTGTAGATGAAGTGCGCCGAGGCCGGCATGTCGAGCGTGAGCAGTCGCTCGTAGTAGCTGATCTTGCGAAGTTCGTGCATGGGATTCCCTTTGCGAGCATTATACCATAAAAGCGCGCATTTGCGCCGACACATAAATGCAAAAAAGGGCGCCGGATTCCCGGCGCCCTTTTTTCCCGCCGTTAGGCGAGTGCGGCGTTGGCCTTGGCGACGATCGCCTTGAAGCCTTCCGGATCGTGGATGGCGATCTCGGACAGCATCTTGCGGTTGAGCAGGACGCCGGCCTTGGTCAGTCCTTCGACGAGGCGGCTGTAGGAGATGCCGTTCAGACGGGCGGCGGCGTTGACGCGGCCGATCCAGAGCTGGCGGTACTGGCGCTTCTTGAGCTTGCGGTGCTCGGTGGCCATGGCCATGGCGCGCTTGACTGCGGCATGGGCCTGGGTGAAGGTCTTGCTGCGGTTTGCGCGGAAGCCCTTGGCCTGCTTGAGGATTCTCTTGTGGCGCAGACGCGATGCCGGTGCGGTAGTGACTCGTGACATTGTGTTCCTCCGTGTGGGTTAGACGTTGTACGTCGCGAGCTGGGCGGCGACTACGGGTTGGAATGCGTCGGATACGACGGTCATGCCACGGAGATTGCGTTTGCGCTTCCGCGTCTTGCAGGCGTTAAGGTGGGACTTGCCGCCGCAAGTACGGAGAATCTTGCCCGTGGCCGACTTTTTGAACCGCTTGGTGGCGGCTCGCTTGGTTTTCTGTTTAGGCATGGTGTGCTCTCTCAGTTGTTGGCGGATTGCTCCGCCGTTTTGCGGGAGGCCAGGGAACCATACAGGCAGTCAGCCATGAAAGCCCGGATGGCGGGTCCCCCACGAAAATTGTCTAATAAGTATATCAAAAAAGGCGGCCTTCTTGGAAGCACAAAATTCATGAACGGACGGGGTATCCGTCTATGGTATAATAAATGGCATCAGGAGAATCCATGAAAGCACTTGTAACAGGCATCACAGGACAAGACGGCGCCTATCTGGCGCAACACCTTCTAAACCTAGGCTACGAGGTCTACGGGCTCATGCCACGACGCTCAACGAAGACGACCTGGCGCCTTGAATACCTGGGGATCCTCGACCGCGTCAAGCTCATAGAAGGCGACCTCGCCGACATGGCGGCCTGCGCTGGCGCCATCATCGAGGCAAAGCCCGACGAAGTCTACAATCTCGGCGCGCAGAGCTTTGTCGCCACAAGCTGGAAGCAGCCGCTCCTCACCGCGCAGGCGACCGGCCTCGGCGCACTCAACATGCTTGAGGCCATCAGGAAGATCAAGCCCGACACCAAGTTCTACCAGGCTTCGACCTCCGAGATGTTCGGCGGCATGAAGGACCACCCGATCCAGGACGAGAACACGCCGTTCCACCCCCGCAGCCCATACGGTTGCGCCAAGCTCTTCGCCCACTGGACGACGATAAACTACCGCGAGAGCTTCGGCATCTTCGGCTGCTGCGGCATCCTCTTCAACCACGAGTCTCCCCTCCGCGGCATCGAGTTCGTCACGCGCAAGGTCACGGACGCCGTCGCACGCATCAAGCTCGGCAAGCAGAAGGATCTCCATCTCGGCAACATCGACGCCAAACGCGACTGGGGTTTCGCCGGCGACTATGTCAAGGCCATGCACCTCATGCTCCAGCAGGACAAGCCCGATTGCTATGTGGTCGCGACAGGCGTCACAACGACCGTCCGCGACATGTGCCGCATCGCGTTCAACCACGTCGGCCTCAACTACGAGGACTACGTCGTGATAGACCCCGAATTCTACCGTCCCGCCGAGGTCGAAATCCTTCTGGGCAATCCGGCAAAGGCCGCAAAGGTGCTCGGCTGGAAGGCCGAGACCTCGCTGGAGGACCTCATGTCCATGATGGTCGACGCCGATCTCAAGCGCGTCAAGGAAGGGCGGTAGGCGCAATGCGCGTGCTCGTCACCGGCGCCACGGGCTTCGTCGCCAAATACCTTGTTCCGGAGCTGGAGTCCCACGGACACGAGGTCTTTACGACATGCCTTTCGCCAAAGGCGGAAGGTTTGCCGCATTACGCGCCGCTCGACATCTGCGACGCCAAGGCCGCCGACGACCTTGTGGCCGCTGTCCATCCCGAAGCCTGCGTCCATCTGGCTGGAGTCTCTTTCGTGCCCGATGCCGCAAAGGACCCCGGACGGCTTTACGCGGTCAACATAGGAGGCACGCTCAACATCCTCGACGCCCTTGCCGGCGCCGCTCCTGGATGCAAATTCCTGTTTGTCTCCACGGCGCAGGTCTACGGCTGCACACTCAACCCTGATGACGCCCCCATCTCCGAATCCGCCAAGCTCTACCCTCTCTCGCCTTACGCCGTCTCGAAGACCGCCGGCGAGGCCATTGCAAGGGCCTACGGCGAGTACCGGGGACTGCGGACCTTCGTGGCGCGTCCGTCGAACCACACCGGTCCCGGACAGACCACCAAGTTCGTTGTCCCGTCGTTCATCGAGCAGGCCAAGGCAATCAAGCGGGGCGAAAGAAAAGCCTTCACGGCCGGGAATCTCGCCAGCGGTCGCGACTTCTCCGATGTCCGCGACATAGTTGCCGCATATCGCATCATCCTGGAAAAAGGCGTTCCTGGGGAGACCTACAACATCAGCGGAGCGCCGCGCGTGACCATTTCCGCGCTTTTCGACGAAATCCGCCGAATCGCCGGCGTGGATGCGCCCGTGGAGACAAATCCCGAATTCTTCCGACCCACGGACTTCTCCCGGGTGCTCGACACCTCGAAAATCCGCGCGCTCGGCTGGGAGCCGACGCACACACTGTCCGACACCTTGCGCGACATGCTCGGCTGATTTGTGCCCACATCACCGTTTTGCCGGCACCTGCGCCAGCAATGTCGCCGCGAAGACCAGGACGCAGCCGATGAATTCGCGTACCGAGAGATTCTCATGGAGGATGAGCCATCCCGTGAGCGCGGCGAAGACGGATTCCAGGCTCATGACGAGCGCGGCGATGGCGGCGCTTAGGTGCTTCTGCGTGATGATCTGAAGCGTGTACGCAACCCCGCTTGAAAGGATGCCGGTGTAGAGGATCGGCACCCAGCCCTTGAGAATGCCGCCCGCTGACGGCGTCTCCACGATGAACATGAGGATGCCGGAGAGGAGTCCGCACACAGCGAACTGCAGACAGGAGAGCAGGAAGGCGTCAACCTTCTGCACGAAGTGGTCGATGAACAGGATGTGGCATGAGAAGCATATCGCGCAGCAGAAGACGTAGAAATCGCCCTTTTCGATACTAAGCCCGTCCTTCACGCAGAGGAGGTACATGCCGCAGAGGGCCACGGCCACGGCCACCCACAGCAGCCATGAGGCGCGCTTGCCGATGGCCAGGCCGAAGATTGGGACGAGGAGAATGTACTGCGCCGTTATGAAGCCGGCCTTGCCCGCCGTCGTGTACTTCAGACCGATTTGCTGGAAGAGCGTCGAAACGGTGAGGATCGCCCCGCAGATGACGCCGCCAACCAGCAAGTCGCGTTTTCCCGTGCGCGTGGCGAACTGCATTGCGGCCCCTCGCCGCCCCAGAGTGAGTATGACGGGCGCAAGGGCCAGACACCCGATGAAGCTCCGCACGCAGTTGAACGTGTAGGGGCCGATGAAGTCCATCCCGACGCGCTGCGCCACGAATGCGCTGCCCCAGATTAGGGCGGCGAGCATCATCAGGAGGCTGTACTTGATGTTTGGGCGCACGGCTTCGAAGTCGAAGGTCGAATGCCGAAAGGCAAAGCGAAGGCCAGCCTATTGCTTCGTTTCGTTGGCCTTCCAGATGGCCTCGCGTTCGCGCTGGAGGCGGGCGCGCTCCTGCGCGAGGGCGCGGAGGCGCACGGCGTTGGTGCTGACCGTGGCGACCTGGCCGCGAAACTGCGGCAACTCCTCGAATTTCTTGCGTAGTTCGTCCTTGGCAGCCTCTATTTGGCGCTGAAGGGCGTCTATCTCCTTGCGGATCTGCTTCATCTCAGGCGTGTCATGCTTCTCGCTGCGGAAGGCGCGCTCAAGAGCCTCCTTGATGTCCTTTGTGTCGCCTGCGAGCTGGATCTGCTCCGCTCCGAGAACGGTTAGTTTTGCATTGATTTCCTCAAGCGTCTCGGCTCCTAGGACGAAGGCCGCGGATGCCGCTGCGATAACGATTAGTCTTTTTGCTTTCATGGTGTCAGACACCTTTCTGTTTCCGGTTGGATACTCGTGATGAGGTGGCGATGCCGGGAGTGCTGGGCGCGGCTAGAGTCCTTCGGCCACGGCGTCGCGGGCGCATTCGCGCAGAAGCGCCACGTTCGCGGGCGTGTTGAGGTTTTCGGGGACTGTCGCGAGCTTTGTCACGTCGGCGCCGAAGAGCTTCGCGGTCCAGACGCAGGCCTGGAGATACGCGCCGTCGAGGTTGAGGTGGATGGCGTCGACGCGGTCGACGCCGTTCTCGTCTTTCCAGAAGTTGCCGACGACATCCTCGGCGACTTCGGTGACGGGGCGCCGGGCACGGTAAAGCTGGACGGCCTTGCCGGTCGGTATGATGTCGAAGCCGTTTTCAGCGGCGAGCTTCGTGTAGTTGGCGGTGAGGCGCTCGTACATGCCGAGCTGGTCGAAACCCCAGGCACCTGGGCCGTGCGTCTCCTTGTTGCAGATGCGGGCGTCGGCGTTGCAGTAGCTCCAGGTCTGCTGGACGACGATTCTGGCCTGGGGGGCGTACTTGCGGATGGCGGCGATCACCATGTTGGCCCAGGGGTAGTAGGTGTCCCACGACCAACTCTCGTGGCTCGCCTGCTGGATGGTCACCACATCCCACTTGTCCGCCGCCAGTATGGGCGGGATGTTGGCGTGGTCGTTCTTTTCGCCGCCGAGGAGGGAGGCGAAGGGCGCGGCAGACTGGTCTTCGAGCGAGGCATAGTTCCATGTGACGAGGTACGGTCGGAAATCAGGGTACTCGCTCGCCGCGATGTTCGCGGCATGCCTCTGCAACGGACAGCCGCCGATGAAGAGGCTCGCGAGGTCAAGGTCGCAGCCGAGTTCGGCGGCGACGGAAGGCATGTACTTCAGCACGCAGATGGAGAAGCTGTTGCCGATCATCAAAGTTTTCATAGGGTTGAAAGGTTGAAGGGTTGCAAGGTTGCAGAGTTGGCAATCGCCAACATGAATCTATGATACCAAATGATGCGTCGCATTGCAAACCATGGTCGGGTCGAGCCCCAAAATGGTTGGCGCGAGAATGCCAAGTGCGTAGAGTGGGACGGAACGCACGTCGCCCGAGTCCGAATAGCCTTTCAGGGAGGATTTCAGGGCAAGGGGCGGCTTGTATTCACGCATGTAGATACCAAGGCTCTTTGCCTTTGTGTTTGTTGCAGCCTTGACTTCAAGCGGACAGGCAACCCGGTCCCCCTGTAGGACAAAGTCAACCTCCGCGATTCCCGAATCCGGAGTCCAGTAGCCCATTGCGATTTCGTCCGCAGTCAGTTCCTGCAGGACGAACTGCTCTGTCAGCGCGCCTTTGAAGTTGGTGAACAGGGAATTACCCTCAAGAACAATCTCCGGCTTGAGCATGCTCATTGCCCCTAGGAGTCCCACGTCGTGCATGAAAAGCTTAAATGCGCTGAAATCCATATAATGGGAAAGCGGCAGACCCGGTGGGCAGACCCGGTGGTGCTTGTAGACCATGCCGGCGTCCCGTAGCCATTCAAGCGCCACCTCGAATTCCCTTGCGCGTGCACCGGTTTTTAGCGCCGAATAGACAAACTTCTTGTTTTCCTTCGCAAGTTGCGCGGAGATGCTGTTCCACACCAGCCTGATTCTGGGTAGTAATTCTACCGGGGCATGCTTTTTGAAATCGTCTTCGTAGTCGAGAAGTATTTTCCGTTGCGTACGTCGGACTTCGGCCAGAGACTCAGTTTCCAGCCAATCGTCGACAGCCTCCGGCATTCCCCCGACAACAAAATAGTACTTTAGAAGCATCTCATAGTCTTGGGCCAAGAGCGAGATAGTTTGCCAATCCCCCGCCATTATGGCGGATACAAGCGCCTCTTTGCCGCTCGCCTTCAAAAATTCGGAAAATGTAAGAGGATAGACGTTCAGACGGTCGATCTGGCCGACGGGGAAGGAACTGTCAATATCACCTTGCGAAGGAAAGTCGGCATTACCTTCCTTCCGCATCCCGAAGGACAGCCCCAGAAGTGAGCCTGCTGCCATTACAGCCAAATCCGGCATGTCTTCGCGGAAAAACTTGAGCGCGGTCAGCGCACTTGGACATTCCTGGATTTCGTCAAGGATTAAAAGAGTTTTCCCAGGAATTATCCGCTTCCCAGTAGCCGTCTGCAAGAGTCTGATGAGGGAGGCTGGATCAATGTCGCCAGTCCTAAGCTGCTCGCAAAGGGAGCGCTTGCGCATGAAATTGACGATGACATGGTCATGTGTAAATTCGCGCTTGGCAAATTCCTCCATGAGCCATGTCTTTCCAACCTGCCTCGCACCCATTAGGACGAGCGGCTTTCTTTTCCGGCTATTTTTCCACTCAACTATTTTGTGAAGGCATTCTCTTTCCATAAAAAGCTCCGTCACTTCATATTATAGCATAATCAAATCATGGTCTGCAACGAAGATAATCACATAATTATGACGAATAATCACATTTAGAATCACATTTATTCGATGAATAATCGCTCTTCAGTCACACTTTCCTGACGAAAGATTATTCTTCTACGGTATTATTCCTTACACGCAGGGTCCGTGTGACATCCTCTGCAAGACGGTAGCGGGTTGCAGGACCACGCCCTTCCGTAACGACAATCCCCTGTCTCAAGAGACGGGCCAAAGTCCTGGCGGCTGTCGCCGGCGAAACGTCGCACAGTTTTTCAACATCGAGCCTTGTCACCGCATTCTTTTCCCTAACCATGGCGACAATCCCCGCGTCTCTGCTTGCAACGGCTGACTCCAGAATCTGCGCAGGCGAAGATGAAACGCTTCTGATGTCATTAGCTCCCGCAGAGTTCCGATTCCACAACACGGTTTTAAAAGCGTGATCCGAGGCTTCGAAGATGGCCTGGCGGGGGCAATCGGCGTATGCGGCCCGTATTTTCGGTATCCCAGTTCCGTACGCCTCGACAAGACGAAGCCTGTAGAACACCGCGGCCAAAGCCGCGTTACGCGGGGCGGAGAGTCCCATGAGTATGTCGGAGAGTGAAATGCCGTCAGGAAGACCTCCGGCCCCAAGCACTTCAAGGCGGTCGTCGAAGATGCTTGCGGTGCAGGCGGCCTGAAGCGAATAATCGCGATGGACAATGGCGTTAAGCAATACTTCACGAACAGCCTCTGGCGGATAATCACGGCGGTCAACGCGGTCAAGCCCGTGAATCTCAGCCCTCGTTCTGTTCCACTTGTCCAGATAGTCGAAGGCGTCGCGGACTTGTTGGAGCACTGATCCGCCAATCTCCCGGCGCTCCTTGAAAACGGCCTTTTGCGCCCCCTCGAAAACCGCAAGTTTCATCGTGTATGGGCACTGGTCTGAAAGCAATAGGGCAAGATTTGTGAAAAGGCCGTCGGGGCCAATCAGCCCGAGCGACCTGCGGTGCGCCGTGCCGAACGCCACATTCCTAGTTTTGAAGAAAGACGACGCCTCGGAAAAAGTTAAATCCTGACGTAGCGAACGCATCCGCTCAAATGTTCCGTCGGAGGAAAAGCGAAGCATTTCCCGTATTGACGACTCCGACGCCGGAACAGATGCGGCATCCTGCCTGATAAAGACGCCTTCGGGCCGCAAACCGTGCGACTTCCAGTAATATGGACGGGCGGTCCCGCGTTGCACTTCGACTTCGAGAATGGGGACTCCGTCAAATACCTTGTCTGAAATTGAAACAAAACTGCCTACATCGGGGCGGATCGAGTCGCGAAGCATGTTGCCGATTCGCAATCTTGTCTTGTCGATGTCGCTCACCCCGCACACGGTACCGTCATCATCGACGCCGACAAGGATTCTTCCGCCATCGGTGTTGGCGAAAGCGATGATCGTTTTCCTAATCGAATCGGTGAACTCTCTCTTGAATTCAAGGTTGCGGTTCTCGTATTTTCTCGTCATCATCTCATCATCTCCTCAAAGTGATGATAAGATGATACGATAAAAAGATGAGATATGCAAGTTGTTTTTCAACCACGGGGTAGTAGGCAGGAATCACGCCCGCACGAATCCAATCATGCAGCAGGCGAGAATTTTCTTGCCGCGTATGGCCTCGTGCTTGGCAAACGAAGTGTATTCAAAATTCATTGGATTTTCCGCCGCGGCTCGGTCGAGAAGGTAATCATGTAATAGCCCCAGCCGGCATAGTCATGGCTGGCCCAGCGGCGATATCCGGGCAGTGTTTCACACACGCCGATGAATCGGCTGTTCTGCCCACCGCCGGTATTCTTCACATCATGATTCATGCAACCATTTTATCAAAAACTCGTTCGCGAAGCGCCGGTTCATCGGCAGCGGGCCCGTTCGCCGAAGCGCCGATTTATCGGTGCGTTCACCGTGTCGCCGTCGCGGCACGGTGAACGATTTCCGCCACGGCCTTCCACTTTTCCGAATCGGCGGCTTCTTCGCGGACTTCGCGGGAATCTTCCGCTATTTGCGCTATTCCCTCACGAAGCCGCAGACTATGAAATTGTCGCGTTCGTCGCCGCCTTGCGGAGGTCGGCGACGGCAATGGCCAGCGGTACAAGTAGCGTCTCTTGCGTCCTCGCCATGGCAAGTCACCAGCGCGAAAAGCGCAAGTGCCGCTACAACACTATAGGCGAGGGAGAATAATGGAATGTGTGTGGTTGTCTTCATGGTTGGTTCCTTTTTGGTTATCCTTCTGGCCCTATTACTGCCGCCATCCGCTCCATAGAATCTCATGCAACTTCTCCGGACGGACTGGGCAGTCATTGGGAAGCATGAGGGCCAGCGAGCCATTCTCCGGCCGGAAGACCTCTTCCGCAAGGACTCGGATGTCCTCGCCCGACACGTGTTTCATGTCGAGGGGTCTTTCCTTGGGTACCACTGCCTTCCGCTGGATCTTCAGTTCGTGGTCAAGGTAGTCAGCTTTGTCGAAGACGGTCTCGTAGGCGAGGAGGTTCATGTTCGTGAGCATTCTCTTGGCGCACCCCAGCTCACGCCTTCCCGTCGGGCGCGAGGCAAGGTCGCGAAGTTCGCGGCCGCACTGGCGGACGGCCTTCTCGATCTGGTCCGGGTTGACCTCCGCCTCGACGCAGAACTCCTCCTTGTCGTCGGCGGTCCTGACAAAGGCATCCACATGGTAGGCCGGGCCGTCCCTCTCGCGGATTTTGCGGAAGAGACGGGAGTCTGTTCCCCCGCCGAGTATGTAGGAGAGCAGAGACAGGGTCGCCTTGCGCGAGTCTTTCCTGCCCGGCACCCGGAACATAATCTGCATTCGCGCTTGCGCGATGTCCCCGCGTTCGCAGACGACGGGGACGACGGAACCCGTCCGCGGCGCCGGGGGGCGGCGCGGAACGGGCGTGGACGGGAGCGCCTCGAAGTAGGGGCGGGCCCAGTCCACGATCTGCTCGTGCCGCACCTTGCCGGCCGCGACGAGGAGCGCGCCCCTGGCCGTGTAGTGTTTCCGGTGGAACGCCCGGAGCGTGTCGGCGTCCATCTTCGCAAGCGTCTCCGGGGTCCCGATGGTCGGACGTCCAATTGGATGGTTCGGCCACAGGGCCTTCAGGGCGATGCTGTGGAGGCGGGCGCCCGGAGAATCCAGATTGCGGTTGATCTCCTCCAGAATGACCCGCCGCTCATTCTCGATTTCGGCCGGGTCAAGGATCGGGTGGGCAAGCATGTCGCCGAAGACATCGACGATCTCTCCGCGTTATGCGCCGTGGGCAGCCCGGGGGGAACGCGTTCGTCTATGGCCTTGGGATAGATCCTTTATCTTTCGACCAGCCTCTAGAACCGCCGCGTGACGGAGAGGGCGAGGCAGTAGCCTTCGGCGTCCTGGTAGCCGCCTTCGTAGACGCCGCGCGCGGGGGCGGCGTGGACGCGGTAGTCTTCGACGTATTCGTAGAAGAGCGAGCCTTCAACTTCCCAGTCGCCGCGCGACCAGCCGAGGCCGACGCCGAAAATGCTGCGGTTGTCGCCCGGAACCAGGTAGTCGGCGTATGCGCTGTTGATCGGGGACTGGTCCCAGGTGTAGCCGGCGCGCGCGGTCCATTCCTCGGTGAGGGCGTAGCTGGCCCCGCCGGAGAGGCGCCAGGTGTCGTTCCACTTCTTTTCGCTGGCGAGTTCGCGGCGGCCGGGGACCATGTCGTTGTCTAGCTTGATGAGGAGGTCGTCGTACAGGTGCCAGGTCGTGTAGGTGAATCCGGCGGAAAGGGTTAGACGTTCGGTCGCGCCCCATGCGAGGCCGGCCATGACCTTGTCGGGATTGTAGTTGCGGGAGGTGAACGACGTGTTCTCGAAGAAGGCGGGGGCCATGGCGTTTACTGCCGGCGGCTTCTGCCATTTGGCGTCGCCCTTGACCTTGAACTGGATGCGGCTGTGATAGGCCGCGCCGAAGTCGAGGTTGTCCGTAATCTTCCACGCGAGACCGAAGTCGACTCCCGGCTGGATGTCGTCGCCGTGGAGGTCCTGGTCGATGTCGTACGGCGAGTAGGAGGGATCGTTGTAGTTGCGGAGGCCGTAGAGGCCGGCGGCGTCGATGCGCTGCGCGAGCTCGATGTCGAAGTAGCGGAGCGAGAGACCGGCGGAGAGCGAGAGGCTGTCCGTGACCTTCCACGCGATGTTCGGGGAGAAGTCGAAGGAGAGGATTTCGGCCTTGTAGTTGCCGTAGCGGCCCGCCCAAGTGGCCGGGAACTTCGCGCCGAGGCCGTAGCGGGTGAAGAGTCCCGCGCCGAACCAGAACGAGTCGTTGAGCTGGTGCGTCACGTAGGCGCTCGGTATTGTCCAGACCTTGCTGTGGCCGTGGCCGACGTCGGTCTCGCCGGTGTAGGGGTTGATCGTCTTGACGTCCGCCCAGGGCTTGATCAGCGACGTGCCGAGCTCAACCTGCGTGCCG